>Ga0209083_1000180_pt1 | contig 98375 bp, 111 predicted proteins | sample AM7aDNAmetaG_FD_184132 | JGI IMG/M metagenome (GOLD analysis project Ga0209083, IMG submission 184132) | Freshwater microbial communities from Finland to study Microbial Dark Matter (Phase II) - AM7a DNA metaG (SPAdes) (version 3) | ecosystem: Environmental > Aquatic > Freshwater > Lake ...
GGTGATGATCGGTGAAACTCCTGGAGTATTGATCGAATCAGAAATCATCCAGAACCTGAATGCCCCTTGCGCCATTGCCGATCCGTCCTGGATCAAACCGGGGATCGGCGCCTGGGACCATTGGTGGAGCGGTGAAGTGAAAATGGAAATGCCTGTAATAAAGCAATATATAGACTTAGCCTCTCAAATGGGGTGGCCTTACATGTTGGTTGACTGGCAGTGGTATGGGAAATTCAATACCCCTGAAGCCGATATCACAAAATGGGCACCACAGATCGACATGCCGGAGGTCATCAGCTATGCAAAATCGAAAAATGTTAAAATTCTTATTTGGCTGTATAACAGCGATGTGAACCGAAATTCTGCTTACAAAAAGGCGTTCCCAATCTATCAGAAATGGGGGATTGCAGGTGTGAAAATCGACTTTATGGACCGTGACGATCAGGACATGGTCAACTGGTACCACGACATTATAAAATGTGCTGCCGAAAACCATTTGATGGTCGATTTTCATGGGGCATACAAACCGGATGGGATTATACGCACTTATCCCAATATGATTACGCGTGAAGGGGTTATGGGGAATGAATATTACAAATTTTCGGAGAAGATGAGCCCCGAACACAATGTTAAGCTGGCATTTACAAGGATGCTTGCCGGCCAGATGGACTATACTCCCGGTGCTTTCCTTAATGTGACCAAGGAGCAATTCAAAAAACAGGTTCCTGCAATCGTCTGGAATACAAGGGCTGCCGAACTATCCAAGTTCGTGATTTATGAAAGTCCGCTCACAGTGGTTTGCGATCATCCTGATCATATCTTAAATCAACCGGGCTCCGATTTTCTGAAAATCGTTCCGACAACATGGGACGATATCCGGTTTCTTGCCGGTTATCCGGGTGAATTTGTGTCCATTGCAAAAAAAACCGGCAGTGATTGGTTTGTAGGTGTAATGAACAACAGCAAAGAGAAAGAAGTCACTATAAAACTCGATTTTATCAAAGCAGGTGAACACGTTATCGACATCTGGGCTGATGCAAAAGATGCCAACAAGGAACCAAAAAACCTGAAAATCTCATCACAAAAAGTAAAAGCAGGTGATTTGCTGAAAATCAAATTGGCAAACAACGGAGGTTGGGTCGCGAGGATCAAGTAAAGAAACCAATTTTCAATTATTTAAATTACCGATTACAAACAGTTATATTTGCATCAAATTATATACATAGCAATATATGAACGTACAAATCGAAAAACTCAACCAGAAATACAAGGATGCAACTGCTGAAGAACTGCTGGAAGGCTTTCTGGGCCAATTTAAAGGGACAATTGCATTGTCAAGTAGCTTAAGCATTGAAGATCAAGCACTAACCCATATTGTTTGCAGCATCGACAAAACAACAAAAATTTTCACCCTCGATACCGGAAGGCTTTTTCCTGAAACTTATGACCTGATCCATAGGACGAACCATAAATTCGGGATTAAGATGAACGTCTATTTCCCTGACGCTGCCCAGGTGGAGGAGATGGTTAACACAAAAGGGATCAACCTGTTTTTCGAAAGCATCGAAAATCGTAAATTCTGCTGTAACCTTCGGAAAATAAAACCTTTAAAACGGGCATTTCAAGGCTTGGAGGTTTGGATCTGTGGATTGCGCCGTGAGCAATCTATTACGCGACAAGATATGCAACGGATCGAATGGGACGAAGCGAACGGAATGATCAAGCTCAACCCGCTGATCGATTGGACGGAAGAGCAGGTCAAGGATTTTATCAAAATAAATGGGATCCCTTATAACCCCTTGCAGGATAAAGGATTCCCAAGTATTGGATGTCAACCATGCACACGGGCTATTTTCCCTGGCGAAGACATTAGGGCCGGACGTTGGTGGTGGGAAAGTCCCGATACCAAAGAGTGTGGCCTTCACAAACGGTAACAGATATTATATAAGCCCAATCATGGCTGAAGTCGTGTGCAATTCTCCCGGTTGAAGGCTGATTACATCATCGAATGCGTTTACAGCTTCGATGCAAACAAAAGTCTTGTACCCGTCATCCGGTAGGTCATTGATTTGGGCACAGGTTTCGGACCATGGGTTCCAAACCGTTGTAATTTTGCTACCTGCCTTTGCTACCTGAATATTCCTTCCGAAGTTTGGGTCTTCAATATAGCATGTCGATTCGGTATTGTGGAAATGTCGTGTCTCGGCTTTATGGATTTCAATTTTGGCCGATTCCTGTACAAAATCGTTGGGTTCATCCAGAAGCTGGCTGTGATAATGCGCTCCCTGTAATCCTGATATTTTAACATTCTCAATATCAGAGATATTGTAATAGGAATGTAACGCACAGGTATAATCAAAAACCTCATTTGACTGGTTAATTACACGCAGGCTGATTTCAAGTTTTGCACCTACAACGACTGCAATTGTCGCACAAAAATCATTCGGAAAATAAATTTTAGTTTCTTCCGAAGAACAAAGTCTCAGATTGACAAAAGTTTCCCCTCCCAGTTTTGTGCCAGTTTCAACAACTTCCCAAACCACCAGGCGTCCAAAGCCATGTTGTGGTTTCTTTGGGTCAGACTTATGCGGACCGAACCATGGAAAACAAACAGGTATGCCTCCCCTGATCGGTTTACCAACTTCGAAATTGCTGTCAGGGCTCATCCACAGAATGTCACGTGAATTGTTAGGCCGGTAACTCGTTACGTGTGCACCATACAAGCAAATACTTGCAGTTGCAAATTTGTTCCTAAAGTCCAGAAAAACAAATCCATTTTCCGATTTCGTAAATATCAGTTCCCCCTCAATTCCGAACTGCTCACTCAATTTTTTAATGTCTGACATGAATATTTTAATTATTAATTATATATCTGATTATTAAATATCTATAATTTGTTTTTATATTTCACTATTCAAATATTTCCATTTATTTCTTTATTTCAACGTTTATCCCCATTTCTTCATTACTTAATTTTTAATTCTTTTATTCCTCATTTTCCCCTCCTGTTAAACAGCATATAACCAAAACTTGCCTGGAGATAAAATTTTGGGTCACCGCTACTGTAATAATTCAACAATAAACTTGCAGGACCAAACCGGGTATGTACCACAAACCCGCCACACCCTAAAAACTGATTGGAGGTGAAAAGGTTTGTGTTGTAATAGGACCTATTGTTTTCAGTTCTTAACAAATCCTGAAATGGCTGAAAATAATAACCTTCGAGGCGAATGTGGGTTGAAGGAGAAACCGGGATGATTGCCTTTAAACCTCCTGCAAAATAATGGTCAGCCCTGAGGTATGGTAAGTACCTTATTGAACTGTTAACTGTGGGAGAAAAATCTTTTGCTGAAATAATTGATGAAGTGTAGTTATTGTATAGAGTTTTGGTCGAAAAATATGAATCAGTGACAATTCCAAGCGTCAGCCATTTGGCTGTTTTAAAGTACCGTTCATAACTTAGCTCCAACTCTATATAATTATGCTTATTCCTCACAAATGGTTTGCCCTGACTGGTTGAACCCGGGCGCTCCTTTTCAGTCCCAAATAGATAATTGGCTTCAAATTTCAACATTTTGCCCTCAGTTGGATACTGCTTACTATTAAAGGTTTTTACTTCAAATAAGGATTGTAAATTGCCGGCAGTAAAAGTTGTGTGGTCAGGTTCATCATTCCTGGTATAGTTTGTTGTTTGAAAATATTCGTCAATCCGGTTAAGGAAATTTATCCCGACCTCCCATTTTGAGGAGGTTTTTGCTGGAAAGCAGATGTTCAGTTGAAGGTTGTCCTCATTCCTGATCACATAATGTGGCCGGTTGTCCTCAAAGAAAAGTTCGGTTGATCCTGAAAAATAATTCCATCTGTTTTTGATATAATAGGCTTCGAGTGCGAAAAGATGTTTTGTGGTAAAATTCAATCGTGATCCCAACAGAAAAGAACTATAAAATTTACCAATGTGAAGATTGGATTGGATAGTAATCGGGAGATTGTTGAAAAGCCTGTAATCGAGGCCAATATAACCCTGATTGACGTCTGAGAGCGAAAAATACCCACCAACACCCACTGCCAATGGGTTTTGCTGTTCGGCTTTAAGTTGCAGGCCATAATATCCGGTTAATGTGTCATAATCGGCAGTTGGCAAAAGCGATTTGATTTTATCATCGGCCAGAATTTTGAAATATTCACTTTTTAATTCGTCGAGGTTAAATGTTTTCGATTTATGACGAATGGACCTGATAATGTAATATCTCTGTGATCCATCGACACCCGATACTTGTATGTTGTTAAAGATCATAGTGGGGCATCTGTCTTGAAATTGTTTGCGTTTGCGGTCAATCTCTTCAATATTGGTTGTCCGGCTTACCCGAGATTTAATCTCCTCCATATGTGACATTGTAGTCTCATATCCAATTTTCACAGTCTCTTCGGCCTTGTCAAAATCGAGAAGAGGAATATGCCTGACAGGTGATGTGATCATAATTCCCAGACTATCAGGTATTGAATATTTTGTTTTACGCATCATCAAATTTTCAATCTGAAGCAATAGGTCATCCTTAAATGGTTTTTTGTCCTTGAAATCTGCAGCACTTCCAATTAAAATATCAGGATTAAAATTTTGCCTCATTACATCGGTTGGAAAGTTATTTAAGATGCCGCCATCGAAAAGCAAAACACTGTCGATTTCAATGGGTTTAAAATAGAAGGGAATTGTCATTGAAGCCCTTATCGCTGATCCAAGGTCACCCCTGCGGAAATTTACCGTGTCGTTGCGGTAAATATCGGTGGCCACACAGCGAAATGGGACAAACAGTTTGTCAAAATCGCCTTTCGCTTGTGTTGACGCAGGACTGAACAAATTCATAAAAGCAAAATCCATTTGACTTGGAGGGACTACATTGGTCGGAAGTGACAATTTCATCTTTTCGTCCTTTTTTGCAAAGTCAAGATCGATAAATGAAGGGTTTTCATCAAGTTGCTTGAAATAATAGATGTACTTTGGCGGAATAATACCTGTTGACCAATGTTTGAAATCTTCTGATTTAAATAGTTCTTCCATTTGTTTGGGCGAATAACCTGACGCATACAGGCCTCCAATAATTGCACCCATGGAAGTACCTGTAATATAATCGATTGGAACATTGTTCTCTTCAAGTGCCTTAATTACGCCAATGTGGACAAGACCTTTCGCTCCTCCCCCACTTAACACAAGCCCGACTTTCTGAGCAATTCCTGTTAATGGAATAATGTAAACAAATATCAAAATAAACAAAAACCTAATGGTCTTCATGGTCTAATGTCTTAGGTTGCAAAACGAAATTTTAAATCCCTAAAATCTATTTCTATTACCTATTTCCTTTCTTCCCGAATAATTCTGTTGGAAACTCAAGCCCGTTGCTCCATGCCCCAAGCTCCATGCCCCTTACCCCGTTCTCCCGTTTCCCCTTAAACATCCTCAATCTTATGCCTCAACGATTTAAACCCTTCCCCAAGGATTTCACTGGCATCCATTATTGTAATAAATGCATGAGGATCAATACTATTAATGAATTCTTCAAGAACAGCAACTTCTCTACGGGTGACTACGGTAAATATAATGTTTTTCTCCAAATTGGTAAACATTCCCTGTCCTTTTAGATAAGTGCCTCCCCGTTCGAGATCAACGATGATTTTTTGCCTGATCTCTACATGATGGTCGGAAATAATGATCAATGCTTTGTTATAGTTTGCACCTTCAAGGATCAGGTCGATTGCCCGGCCAGTAATAAATATCGTGATCATACTGTAAAGCGGTATCTGCCAGTCCTTAAACGCTGCCAACGCAACCAATACGATAGCAGTATCCACCCAGATCAGCATCTGACCAATCGGGATCCTGGTATAACGTGTTATGATCATTGCAATAATATCGCTTCCTCCCGAAGTGGCCTTTGCTTTAAAGATCAATCCCAGTCCGATTCCGGTCAATACACCTCCAAAGATGCACGAAAGCAAAACATCCTTAACCAAAGGTGCGTCTCCGACTTCACGCATCATGGTGATCGCATCCATAAAAATGGAAGATGAAACAAACCCATAGATAGTTTTTATTCCAAAGCGCGAACCCAAAAGTTTGATTCCAAAGTAAGTTAATGGAATATTTACCAATAAGTTGAACAGTCCAATGGGAAACCCTCCAGGCCAAAATGACATCCCTTTCGACAAGTAATATACAATAATTCCCAAACCATAAACACCACCAGGAACGATCTTGTGCGGAGTGACGAAGAAGACATACCCAACTGCCATGATGAATGAACCTACGGTGATAAATCCATAGTCCACAAACCACTGTTTGCTGAACAACTTTTCCTTGATTATAAACGACATATACTGTCCATAATTTTTTCGAAAATTAGCAAAAAAAAAGGATTCCTTTTGAGGAATCCTTTTTAAAATGTTTTTGTTCTTAGAATCTTTTTTCCTTGATCCTGGCTTTTTTACCGGTCAGATCGCGAAGATAGAACAGGCGTGCACGGCGTACACGGCCCATACGGTTGACTTCTACGCCATCTATAAAAGGGGAAAAGAATGGAAAAATCCTTTCAACACCAATGTTTCCTGACATTTTACGAACCGTGAATGTCTTTGTTGTTCCTGTGCCTTTAATCTGAATCACAGTACCTTTGTAATTCTGGATTCTTTCTTTGGCACCCTCAACGATTTTGTAACGAACTGTGATAGTGTCGCCTGCGTGAAATGAAGGCAATTCTTTCTGCTCACCTAAAAACGCATTTTCTGCAATTTTAATCAGATCCATCATGATTGATTTTATCTATAATATTAACGAACGCAATATGCACAGTGTCTAATTGTTGACTGTCAGAGATTGCGTACGGAACTGGCCGCAAAAGTAGATAAAATATTTGGTAAAAAAATCTATTCTTAAAAAAAAACGATCATTGGTGTGCAGAAGAGAGTTGAGAGCAGTTTTTCATTGATTTTCCCATCCAATCACTTATCTTTGCATCTTGATGTTTAAGCAACTAAAAAACGGTTTAGTATGTACCAGTCAATTAACACAAGCAATTACACTTTTGAAGATACGATTCGGGGCAATTATCTATACGTTGACAAAACTGTTTTTTTTCATCAATTGGTTAACGAAGAAAAGGGGTTCTATTTCCTTTCCCGCCCCCGCCGTTTTGGAAAATCTTTATCCGTGTCTATTCTTAAAAATATCTTTAAAGGCAACAAAGAATTTTTCGTAGGGCTTAAAATCTATGATATGCCATACGATTGGAAGCCATATCCCGTTATTAACCTGAATATTTCAAAAGCAGACTGTTCGTCTGCCCAGCAACTCAACAAAGGATTGTGCATTATTTTACAGGATAAGGCCCGTGAATTGGGAATTGAGCTTTCTGGTGAAACAAAATCTGGCTATCTTTTTGGAGAGTTGATCAATAAAGCCAAAGACCTGGGCAAAGTAGTCATCCTTATTGACGAATACGACAAACCTCTGGTCGAAAATATCTATGCCCCTCATATTGAAGAGATTCGACAGGTACTCGAAAACTTCTATATCAACATCAAAGCTTCGGACGAAAACCTGCGGTTTGTTTTTATGACGGGTGTCACCAAATTCTCCAAAGTGTCGGTTTTCTCGAAACTGAACAACTTGCGCGATATTTCTATGAGCGAAGCTTTTGCGACGATGTATGGCTATACCCAAGATGAAGTCGAACATTATTTTGGCGATAGAATAGATTTGTTGGCAGATAAAAACAAAGTTGACAGAACTAATTACCGTGAAAGAATCCAAAAGTGGTACAATGGATTCCGATTTCACGAAGATGCGCCTACAGTTTATAACCCTGTGTCGTTGGGAATGTTTCTTAACGAAGGGGGTAGGTTCAATAATTTTTGGTTTTCGACAGGTAGCCCTTCCTTTATCTTCAAAGTTTTAAAACGGCAGAACATCGATTTTTTTGATACGTTGTTCAATCCGGTTGACAGTGTAATCCTCGACTCATTCGATGTGGCCAATATGGAGGCAGCACCACTTTTGCTCCAGACAGGCTACTTAACCATCGATAGGGTTGAAATACTGATGAACGAGCCTGTTTATTTTCTGCGTTTTCCCAATATGGAAATTGAAACAGCTTTTGAGAAACATTTGGTAAGTTCGATGGCAGAACGGAGCCTTGAAGTTGTAACCTCCGAAATCAAACAGTTGCAGATGGCATTGGTTACCAACAATACAAAGGATATTGAACGCATCCTGAAAAGCCACATTGCAGCAATACCGTATGCCAATCGCAGCGACATGGAAGAAAATTACCAAAACATTATCTATTCCGTTTTCAGGTTGTTAGGGGCTGAAATCCACAACGAAGTGCATATGAACAATGGCCGCATCGATGCTGTCATTGTGAACCGCGACCATATCTATATTTTTGAATTCAAAATGGACCAACCTGCAAAAATCGCCATTGACCAGATCAAAGAAAAAGGTTATGCCATACCCTATCTCAACAGTGGCAAACCCATTACCCTTATCGGCATCAATTTTTCACGTGAAGTAAGGAACATTGTGGAGTGGATGGAGGAGGATTTGGCTTGACTTCACGAAGCACCTGATAATGTTTTATTTCCCAATCTGTTTTTTTGCTGTAAACCTCGATCCAAAGTGAGACAACCGAATTCAATCGGTTAAGAACAATTGAAATTCTGGGTTGCGCCACAGACTTTTAATGGAATTGCTATACCCGTCCGAGAGGAGTTTTGCACTTTTCCAAACCTTTGATCGCGGACGGTTTTGTTGCCGCATCTTTTCCCTGGGTTGTGCGGTCCCTTTTCCCAGGGTGGCACGGTCCCAGAATCTTTTGCGCATTTATCGGATTGTGGATCGGGACCGCTTACCCTGGGTTAGGATATGCTGCCCCTTCAGGGTGTGGACCTCAGAAGGAATTTGAAAGGCTTCCAAAAGTTTGAATTTTAATTGATTGTGCTATCAACTTTGCCTTGCACCAACATAATCCCGGCACAATCAACAGGCTGAATGCCTAACATACCCTAGCCCAATGGCAACGCCTTGGGAAACGATGAAACAACAACCCAATGGCATCGCCTTGGGAAAACAATCAAAATTGTGGATTATGCCCCAAAATTTTAAAAATTGGGGGAGGGATGTTCTCAAAAACAGGATAAACTGTTCAAACGGGATTTCAAGTTGGGTCTTGCAGACAACATGAAGTCCTATTTATTAGCAGTGTGTTTACTCTCGTTGATTTTAGTATTTTGTTACTAACTAATCCAGCTTTCAACACAAATTATTTTTGACCATTTGTTGGCAATCTTCCTAAATATGAATGTTCCACCGTAAGCACTCAGTCGGCCTGACGAACAAGAAAATTTTAGTATGACAACACAATGATTTCGAGAGAACAATGGCATGCTGATTGTCCAAAATCCACCTAGTCCATTTTTTTCTCTAAACTTAACCCAGAAATCATCTCGACTATTAAATTCTGCCAAAACATCACCAGATATAAGTACTTTATTTTTAAAACATTCGCCAACATTGAACTTAATAGAATTGCTGTTTTGATCAAAAATAAAATCAAGATCATCTTTTGAAAATATCGTGTCTAATCTTATTATCTGTAGCGAATCATTAGGACTAAGCACCTTCCATCGCACTTGATCCACTAATCTGTCACAATGTTTGAATTCCGAAATTATTGTATCGTTTAAAATATAGTTTAACGTTTCGCAAACTATGGTATCAGGAACTAAACCTTTATTTCTAAAATTGTTTCCTGTCAATGTCTTGTTACTAGAAAGGATCGCACAAATAATTATAATGAATACGTATTTGAACATTTTATTCCCAAATAAGAAGCGACTTTACAACTCAGTTTTGAAATTACTGTCAAAAAGAATATCTATTCACCTCAAACTTTAAGATGGTGAACAATGCCTTCTAAAATCAGCGTGCTTAATGCAACTTTTATTAGTTTCATAGTCAAATTGCCAGCAGCAAGCCGCAAGTTGCAAGCCGCAAGTTGCCAGTTGCCAGCCGCTAATTGCCAGCCTACAGCTTCAGCTTCTTCCTGATCCCATCTGGCAAAGCAGCCTTATTGATCAATATCGATGTTGTTTTGTAACGGAAATAGGGTTGTGAGCAATAAAAATAACCTTTGTAGCTATTGTAACTGCCCCAAGAATTCTTCACCTTGTAGTAAGGAGTACCGTTTTGATCCTTTGCCAATCCAACAATATGCATTGCATGGTCATCGGTCGTTTCTAGGTTGTCGAAAGCCAATTGCCTGATTTCTTGTGTGATCACCCTTTCTTTGCCAGGTTTGTCAAACTTGTAAATTGCCGCATCCTTCTCTTTTTCGGAAAGAGAATCCCATTTTGCAATTTCTGCCCCGGTGATGTTCGCGGGAATCTTATCGGGTACAACAGCGATCCCTTTTTGAGAAGTGGCGAATCCTTTGTCGCTCGAATCGGCTGCCCAAAGTACCGAATAACCTTTATTAAGCGAATAATCGACAATTTCCTGAAGTTCGTCAAGTGGAACATTGTAATAACTACTCCACAACCAATTGTCAGGAACTTCAAGGATAAACTGTTGATAAAATGGGTGGTGCGAAAATGATGTCAATTGAATGTAATCGTCACTTTTAAGGCCGCAATATTCCGATGCAAACGATTTGGGAGTATAGGTCTTATTCTTGTATTCAAAACTTAATGGAAGTTGGCCAAGGTACGAGTCGATTGTTTGATTGAACGCTGAATCCCAAACTGGCGTCAATTTCCTATTTTTGTTCTCAACAACTGCTTCTACCATTTTCAGCAGCACTTCGTCCATTTCGCCATGAACATGTTTGTCTTCACCATATTTTAGGCCAGAATATATATTCTCAGGAGCAAGGCCATAATTGTCAAGAACATAAAGCGCATCATAAGGTTCTCCACCACCGCCAAAGTTGGTCTTTCCAGTCATCCTGACATATTTTACAGCTTTATCACGATAGCAGTTGTTCACTACAAACATTTCAGACAAGTCAACCTCGGGCTTGCCCATACGCAACATCTCGGATTCAAAAAACGACATGGACGAAAATGCCCAACATGTTCCGGTCCGGTTTTGGTTCTTTACAGGAGTATTGGGAACCTCCTTGATCAATTCAAATTTATAACCATCCTGATTGGCCTTTTGGGCGTTCGAAGAAAGTATGATCAGTAATAGCGACAGTGTAAGAAAGAATCTCTTGCTGGTAACTTTCATATTCATAATAGGTGATTTGTTTTGTTGCGCAAAATAGAAAAATCATTTGACTTAGAACATGCTTTTTTTCACAATTTGTCAATACTTTGTATGATTAGGGCGGTTCCACAATTGATAAAGGTTTTCGATCGGATGATCGGTCCCATTGTAAATGATCTGATTCACAAATCCTGATGATTTCTGGGGGACAAAACCAATGGCTCCGGTTGAGATGTAATTGACAGCAGCTTTCAGGCACTCGTCATTCAAATCACCCCAATCTTGTGTGGGACTGTCATTTACAGCAAAGTCCACAGGTATCCCATCAAAATAATCGGTAAATCCCACCGAATTTGTATTTCGGAAACTGATTGGTGCAACAGCCAGGTTGAGGGTCGTATTCCCTTCAATGTTCATTCCCACCGGTTTTCCATGGGTTTTTGACCCGATCAATTTGATGTTCAGATATGGTTTCAACCCGCTTATTACCAATTCACTTGCGGAAGCAGTTCCGGAAGTTGTAATAATGACCAGCTTATCCAATTGAATACTATTGTATTTCAAACCAATTTTGTACGAATAACCCATTCTTGTATGTTTGTTGTTATACGTCAGCGTATTGTAAATTTTATCCTTGTTTGGTTTTCCGGCAATCAAAGCTACAAGTGAATCGGCACAATCCAAAGTTCCCCCACCATTGTAACGCATATCAAGTATCATATCAGTAACTCCTTGACTGACAAACTTATCAAATGTAGTATTAAGCTCCTTGACCGAGCTTCCCAGAAAATCGCTAAAAACGAAGTACCCAATTTTTTTTGCCCCCCTGGAAAAAACGGTTGAGTATTGCACCGAATTGATCCCGATTACCCCTTTGGTCATCTGAATGGACGTTTCAGTCCCATCGTTTTTAATAAATACAAATGTGTTTGTGGTATTGGCAAGGGCAGTATTAAAGTCAGCCGAAGTCATTGCAGATACAGGGCTTCCATTGATCGACTTCATTACCCATCCGCGTTTTACCCCGGCTCTGCCCATTGCACTATTGTCATACACAAAAAAAATCCGAAGGTTTTTGAGGTTGTCATAACCAAATCCAAAACCCCATCCTGTTGTTTCACCATCCTGCAACAATTTCATCATATCTGTATAGGGCATTGTAAAGCTCCACCGGTCCTGTGAATAACGGATTTTATTGATATAATCATCAGGAGTTGAAATGGAAGGTAGATCGACTGTTGGCATGGATTCATACCAGAGATACAGATCATTGAATGTATCCGCCGTATATTGTACTTTGGGATCAATTGTCAATGCTTCAGATTGTTGTGGGTCTTTTTTGCATCCCAATACCAGGACCGCACAAACAATGAAAACCAAGAATTTTAATTTGTTCATTACCAATTAATTTGAAATAAAGACCTTAACTCCAAAGAAAAGGAAGATGTTGATCCGCCAAAACTTTCAAGGTAAATAGACGGTTTAAGAGCAATTTTCGTGCAAATTTTTGATGACTGGGAGAATTATAGGAATATTTAACAATCACGGCCCTAACCCACCCTGTCAGCACTAAATAATTGACAATCAATGAAGTTTTTCAGGGTACGTAATTCTGACGTGATAAATGTTGTGCAGTTTTTCAAGGAAAATTTCTTTTAACAAGGTAATATCCCTGAAAGTGAGAGGTGCAAAATCAAGCTGACCCGCTTCTATTTTCAGTTTGAAAATATGATCAATCAGTTTTACAAAGTTCTCATTGTTTTTTTTATCAAGGCTCCTGGATGCTGCTTCGATACTGTCGGCAAGCATAACGACAGCCGTTTCGCGTGTTGCAGGTACCGGCCCGGGATAAGTAAAGCGTGCCTCGTCTATTTCACTTTTACTTTTTTTGTTCAATTGGATATAATAATACCCGGTCTTGGTGGTACCATGGTGCGTGCTGATAAAGTCGATAATTTGTTCCGGTATTTTGTGCTGATGAGCAAGTTCGACACCTAACCGGACATGTTCCATGATTTTTTGGGCACTCTCCTCAAAAGTGAGCTGGTCATGAGGATTGATCCCTATTGCCTGATTTTCAGTAAAATACTGAGGATTCAGCAATTTGCCGATATCATGGTATAGTGCCCCTGCCCTAACCAATAAAGGATTGCCCCCCAATCTTAAAATGGCTTCCTCTGCTAGATTGGCCACCTGCAAGGAATGTTGAAAAGTGCCGGGTGCTTCCTCTGCCAATTTTCGGAGCAACTTCTGGTTAGAATAGGACAACTCGATCAGAGTAACATCCGAGACAAATCCAAACGATTTCTCGATCAAAAAAACAACGATATAAGTGATCAGCGTAAGGACTGCATTGATCAGGAACCATTTCATCATCGACCAGTCGATCGCGGCAAAACTGGCTTCCTGGATCAGTGATATACTGATATAAGTTGCTGCATAAACGAAGAAGATAATGATCGAAGTAAGGATCAATTGGTCGCGCCGCTGTAGGTTGTTCTGGCTGATTACAGCAATACTTCCGGCAGGAATAGAAAGAAGAATGAATTCATACCCATTGGGAACCATAAATCCGACAATAATGGCAGTAATGGTGTTCACAAAGATTGCAAGCCTCGCATCAAGAAAGGTACGGATAATCAAGGCAAGGGCAGTAAATGGAACAATATAAACTGGGAAATTATTTGCAGATACAATGAACCGGCAGAACAGGACCATCAACGTCATCATAAACAGGGTGAAGGTAACATCACGCTTTGACTTAAGTAACTTACGCCTGATATTGTAGATAAACAAAAACAACGTTAGCAACAACATACTAATAAACAATGCCTTACCTATTACTATCAGATAATATTTTGTCAGATCGCCCCGACTTTTCTCGAATGCCGATTTCAATGAATCAAGTATGATATATGTTCTGGCTGAAATCACATCCCCTTGTGATACAATACGTTCACCTTCCTGGACGACACCATAGGTTGTCGAAAGGTTTTCAAGAATTTTTTGCTCCTCTGCCTTCGTTTTCTCGGCATCATAAGTCAGATTGGCTGACAAGTATTCTTCAGGATGCAATTTATCTATGATTTTTTTATAATCGGGATCACCTTTTTTAAGTTGGGTCAACAAAACGTTCGCTTCTGAATAAGCCCTTTTTAATGAATATAACTGACCTACCGCAACCTTCTCGGCAAGGTTGTTCCTAATTTTCAATAATTCCCGTTTCCCTGCAAGAGGTGGATAATTGCTGATGTCCTGTTCGAGGATTCCTGAATTGTAGATTTTTTCAAATAGGATAACCACTTTGCTTTTTACGATTCTCGAATAGTAGATCTCAGTGTTCTCCTTAAGTGTAATTTCATCAAGTTTTAATGACAACAAGTTAATTTGCTGATTTTTAATCGAATCATGTAAAATATAAAATGGCGTTAGTGATTTTAGTAAGGAATCGTGTTCCTGTTTGATTGCATCATCCGATTTAAGGATAGCAAAATTGAAAGGGGCAATCAAAGTCGCGTGCATCCAGGGTCTCCCTTTTTGAAATTCATAACGGAACCTTCCCTCCTGAGGCATCGCAAAGTAGAGGATAACACCAGTAAAGATGAAAATCAACGTCAAATAGATTGAATGCCAGCTTGAGGTTTCAAACCAATTGTTCTTCCTTAGATCCATAATTTTTTTTCTTATCTTAAAATAAAAGCCGCAACCAATTATTTTATATTTTTGGATAAATCAAAAGTAGTTATTTTTAATGAGATACGGGATTTCCAACCTCAGCATTGTTCCAATGCGTTCAGAGCCACGCGAAGATAGCGAAATGTGTTCTCAAATACTTTTTGGTGAGCACTATACAATAAATCAACTTAAGGACAAGTGGTGCCGGATTACCCTTGCATTCGATGGTTATGAAGGGTGGATTGACCGTAAAATGATCAATGAAATCGATGAAAAGTACTTTCTCTTACTGGCCAAAGTTCCGATTGTTGTGACGACCGACCCAGTTAACAGGGTTCAGGTCAAGTCAGGTAATGATGGATTTTTCATTGTTGCCGGAAGTTCATTGCCGCATTACAAGCCATTTGCCCAAACTTTTAAACTTGGGAAGATGGCCTATAAGTTAAAGCCTAAAATGAAAACTGGCCCCGATGGAGATATTCGCGAACTCCTGATCGGAAACGCACTTAATTTCTACAATGTGCCCTATCTTTGGGGAGGCCGTTCTCCTTTTGGGATTGATTGTTCGGGATTTTCACAGATATTATACAAAATGGCCGGTATTCCAATCCCGCGAGATGTAGCACAGCAAGCCCTTATTGGCGAAAATCTTAGCTTCGTGGAAGAGGCTTTACCAGGTGACCTTGCCTTTTTTGACAACGATGAAGGTGTTGTTGTCCATGTTGGTATCATTTGGACCGAGAAAAAAATTATTCACTGTTCAGGCAAAGTTAGGATCGACAAAGTTGATCAGTTTGGAATCTATAATGTCGATACAAAGAGATATACCCATCAAATGAGGTTGATGCGCCGAATAATTGGTGTTGTAAATAACCCACAAGGATGATATACGATTGATTTGCAGGCATACAAGGAATTATTAACTACATATAAATATGGGACATCTTGATATATTAGGTTATCTGTTTGCCATTTTAGTTGTGGTTTACATCGTATATCGCACCTCCGATAAAAAAAAGGAAGAATAACAACAAACAAATTGACTTATGACCAGTCCTGAATTGAAATTCTGTTACAAGTATCCCCGTGCCGCCTTTACTGTTGACGCTATCATTGTCGCAAGTGACCACTGCGAAGATATGATTTTGCTGATCCTACGTAAATATAACCCGTATGCCGGTAAATGGGCGTTACCTGGTGGATTTTTTGAAATGGATGAAACCTTGGAAGACGCCTGTAAGCGCGAGCTATTTGAAGAGACTGGGGTCAAAAATGTCACCCTTCATCAGTTTTTTACCTTCGATGCAATCAACAGGGATCCGCGCGATCGGACAATTACGACTGTTTTTCATGGAAGAATGCCAGAGCCTATTCCTGTTACCGGAGGCGATGATGCCGCTACAGCACGATGGTTCCCGATTATCTCCTTACCAGAAATGGCATTCGACCACGCTGAAATCCTTAGGAAATTTGTAAAAGAGAAAATTTGAATCGGATCAAAAAAAAGATTCCGAAATTAATATTGACAGAAAATCCTTCATCTGATGCACAATCTAAGATTTCCAACAGTTTCTGGACCTTCATTGAACAGTAAATCAAGAATGCTCAGGTTAGGTACAAACCCAAATTTTTCCTGGAATACCTGAGTATATGGGGTAGGAATAAAGTGAGGGTCAACACTTTGTTTCACTGTTTTAGGATGGATTTGATATCTTAAATCATCAATTGTTTCAGGAACTTTCCCGACAGGCAAGTATTCCTCCGTAAATTTTAAATCTTTTTTGATATCAAGACATTCAAAAAGGATCCTTTGGATTTCCATATTAAAATCAAATAAATACTTCCATCTTTTTTCGTGATAATAGGGTGCAAGATCGTCTGCATAATATTCAAAGAAGGGTGAATTATTGTAAGCTGACGAAATTCCGCGCCAATGGATCTGTTGCCATTGATGATCGTAAGACAATTTGATATCCCTAATGGGCCCTTTAGCCCTGGGACCATCGACTACTGGCAGAGACAGTTGAATGGGGCTATTGGCAGTCAATATGATTGTACGGTTACGATAAGTCTGCTTGAGATAGCTTTCACAAGTTTCGACCTGGACTTCACTGTATCCAACCAACTTTGTAAAATACTGTATTGGTGCGAGATACGCGCAACTCAATAATACTGCTGTTTTTCTGTTTTCGATATCCATCACCCTCTATCCAATATTGAACGAAAATACACTTTTTTATTCTCGAAATTCACCAGGCTAATTTTTTAATTATTATTAGGTTCGATTGCAGGATTTTATTGAGTTGCAAGCCAGTTGCCAGAAACCAGTTGCCAGTCGCCAAAAACCAATACCAGTCATTATTTGCCAATATTAATTTAATCAATCAATTCCTTTGATTTCAAATACATTAAATATAATTTTGGGGGACAGATTTCTGACAACCAAAAAAAATTACCATGGAAAAATCGATGAATCAAAATTCAAAAAACAAACGTCCCTTAAAAATCGGAGAAGTTGCAACTACGGAGTTTTCAACAGTAAACAGAAGGAATTTTTTGGGTACAATTGCTGCTTCGGCAGCTGCATTTACAATTGTGCCACGTCATGTCATGGGTGGAAATGGTTTTGTTGCACCGAATGATAAGACAACACTTGCCTATATCGGAGTGGGCACACAAGGTATGAGGGAGCTGCTCCAAATTCTGGATATCCCTGAATTACAAATAATTGCAGTTTGTGATCCACAAAAGGAAGCAATTGGCTATTTTGATTGGTCGAAAATTGGGCTCAGAGATGATATCCGTAAAAAATTAAATAATCCGGGGTGGACTTCAGGGGGCGACAATACTGTTCCTGGAGGCCGTGAGAATGGGAAAGCGATTGTGGATGAATATTACCGGAAATTCCGACCTGATCAAAAGCTCAGTAGTTGCAATGCCTATGCCGATTTCAGGGAGATGTTCCAAAAAGAAAAGGACCTGGATGCTGTTAAAGTGATGACCCCCGATCATTTGCATGGCCTGCTTGCTACTGCTGCAATTAAACGGGGAATCCACATATCTATTCATAAGCCATTATCAAACAGATTATTAGAAGGCAGAAAAGTGATTGAACTAGCCCGTAATAATCCTAAAGTGACTACCCATCTGATTCCTTGGGATTCCAACGGTTCGATGGAACAGGTAATGAAATGGATCAGTGAAGGTCAAATTGGAACCCTTAAAGAAGTACACAACTGGTCGAACCGACCAGTGTGGCCTCAATATCCCACAATACCACTCGACAAACCAGCAATTCCTAAAGGTTTCGACTGGGATTTGTGGCTTGGTCCGGAAGCTGAACGTACTTACCACCCAAATTATACAAATATGGTTTTCAGGGGATGGTACGATTTTGGTGGCGGTTCGATGGCCGATATGGGGCATTACAGTTTGTGGACTGTATTTAAGGCACTTGAACTTGAAGCCCCGAAGATTATAGAACCCAATCTTAGCCATGTTTGTGGTATAAAAGATAGTTCCGCCTTTCAGATCAAAAATGATTTCTCCTTTCCGATGGCTTCCTCTGTCCGGTTTAAATATCCTGCAAAGGGATCCCGCCCACCGGTTGACTTGATATGGTATGATGGTGGAATACGCCCACCTGTTCCAGTTGAATTGTATGAGGATAACCAGGAGTTTACACCAGAAGGGATGATGTTCGTTGGGGATAAGGGGAAAATTCTCGCTGGATTTCATGTCGATGATCCAAAACTGATCCCTGAAAAACGGATGAAAGGAATTGAGGTTCCCAAGACCACAAAGGAAGCCAAACCTAACGGTTTTCAATTGTTCCTTAATGCTTTGCGTGCCGGAAAACAATGTCCGGGAAGTTTTACTGAGGCAGTACATATCACTGAGGCAGTCAACTTGTATGCCGCATCTTTAAGGACAGGGCGAATGCTGAAATACGATGCTTCCCAAATGAAAATTACAAATGTCCCGGAAGCCAATAAATACCTTGTTCGAGATTACCGTAAAGGCTGGAATCCGGAGACGATTTAGAAAGACAGAGAATGAAGAAATGAAAGAATGAAGAAATGAAGGGAAAATATGGCTCACAAAAAGGATGTAATTAGAAGATTAAATCCTTGCACTTCAAAAGAAATGACAATAAAATTGAGATGATAATATTGAAAATTAATTAATTGAAATACTATGAACGAAATAAACAGAAGGCAATTTATTGGGAAGACCTTATACGGATTAGGATCAGCTGCGGTGATTTCGCAGGTTCCATTTGAAAGTTTTGGTTCACATCCTGCTGGGAGAACAAAACATCCGCTTGGATTTCAGGTCTATACGATCAGGGAAATGCTCGTAAAGGATTTTGCGGGAACATTAAAGATGATGGCAAACCTGGGTTATTCCGGCGTTGAGATGTGTTCCCCTTCCGGATACATCTCATCTGGGTTTGAGCCCCTTGTGAAGATGAAATCAGGTGATATGCGCAAAATAATCAACGATTCTGGCCTTGTATGCGAAAGTTCACACTTTACTTTCGGGGAATTAAAGGACAATCTCGATGACCGGATAGAATTTGCCAAACAATTGGGAATGAGCCAGATGATTTGTTCAAGCTTTTGGTTGCCCAAAAACGCCACAATGAGCGACTGGGTGAAAGCCTGCGATCAACTGAATGAAATCGGGACGAAGACTAAAAAAGCTGGCTTGCAAATGGGATATCACAACCACCATATGGAATTTGAGAAGATCGACGGTGTTTTGATCTATGATGAATTGATGAAGCAACTTGATCCCGATCTCGTCAAAATGCAATTTCAGGTAGCGGTCATATCGATTGGATATAAGGCATCCTCCTACTTTTTGAAGTATCCAAAACGGTTTATTTCTGCCCATCTTGCCGACTGGTCAACAACTGAAAACAAGCAGGTTCCTGTTGGACAAGGTGTTGTAGATTGGAAGGAATTTTATGCTGCTGCTGAAAAAACAGGTGTTAAAAATTTCTTTGTTGAGATGGACCTGGATAAATTTAAACCGAGTGCAGAATACATTAAGTCACTTTAACCTGTTGGATTTCGATCTTTGAGTCAATCAACATATTGATTATCAGGTTACTAAAAATTAAATGGAATAATGCCGGTCTGGTATTGAAAAATACTGGCCGGCATTTGGTTTTAGATCAATGTGAATTTTCAAGTAGTATTTATGGGGTATTGTTGGGATGGCTCAGCTCTGATTTATAAAACTTTCCAAAAAAGACTTGAATATCAAGAAAACCTAATAATTGAGAGGGTAAACATTACAAAAAAGGCTGAAAGCATTAAGCTCTCAGCCTTAATTTTTAATCTATATTATTAATATACAATATTTTATACCAATTTAATAGTTGAATATATCCTTTAATGTAAGTTCTGTGACGGGTCCAACTTTCTTTAATTGGGTCTGGTCCGCATCCTTTTTATTGCCTACAATCATGTAAGTGTATTTTTTATCCTTAAACCGCTCATCAAAGAATTTTTGAATATCGTTGATCGTAACAGTCTTAGCATTGTCATAATAATCTTTGCGGATATCATAATCTATACCTAATTTCTTGTTTTGAAGCCAGTTATAGAAAATATTGCTTTTGATGATCCGCTCGGTCTGTATGCTTTTAATTACGCTCTCTTTTGCAATATTGAACGATTTCTCATCAACGATCATTTTGGAAAACAACCCGTTCATAGCCCCGATCGCATCCATCATTTTATTGGCCTGTGTATAAACAGCCCCATAAATATAAAAGGAATTCTCCTTTTTGGTTGGGCGTTGATAATTGCACCATGCCGAATAAGCCAAAGCCCTTGCTTCACGAATCTCCTGAAATACAACAGAACTCATTGAATTTCCATAATATTCATTGAATACCCTTGAGTTTACCAACGTTTTAGGGTCAAAAGGGAGGTCACGCGACATCAAAATGATGTCCACCTGCGATTTATCGTAATCAACAAAAAACACTTTGTTCTGATCGGTTTTCTGCTCAGTAAATACCTTTTCTGACGGAATAGGCAGCACTTTTGGAACAAGGAGGTGATTTTCGGCTACAAGAGCCTTTGACTTGGCAAATTCGGTTGGACCATAGTAAAATACCCTATGCGGATAACTGCAGAATTTGTGGATCAGATCGGTAAGGGTAACCGGGTCGATGCTTCTAAGTTCCTCTTCTGAAATGATATTCGAGAATGGGGATTCCTTGCCATATTTGCCATAATTACCGAGTGCTGTTGAAATCATGTTCTGGTCTTTTTTCTGGTTTTCCCTTTCCTTGATGATTCCGTCAATAAATTTGTTGTATGCTTCCTTATCAGCTTTGGCTCCGGCAAGTAATTGTTCAAGTAATTTTAAACCTGCCTGACTGTTCTGATCCAATCCGCTGATCGTCACAACCGACCTGTCAGTTTCGGTGTTCACGCTTAATGAGACTCCCAGTTTATAAAGCTCTTTCTTGAATTGCTCCGCATTCATCGTTCCTGTACCAAGGTATGGCAGATATTTAACTGCAAGGGCAAGTTTGGGATCATTGTTCGTTCCGATTTCGGCAACATAATTGAGCGAGAACAATTCGTTCGTTGCGTTTTGGATGTAATCGAAATTGACGTTGTCGTTCAATTTCTCCTCCTTGATGGCTGCTGAATAATTCACAAAAACAGGTTCAAGTGGTGTAGCACCCTGATTGATAAATGTTTTCAAATATTCAGATTGGTCGGCGCGATTGATGGCGATTGGCGTTATGATTGGTTTTTCTACCTTTACAAGTCCCTGGGCAGGTCCGGTCCTTTTAAATACGATTACATAGTTGTCCTTATAGTTCGCATTTGCAAATTCGACTAGTTGCGCTTTTGTAATTTTAGCCAATTCATCATTATATGCCAATTCAGTTGCCCAATCAGAATTCCTTACAAACGACTCAAGGAATGTGAAAGCTCTTCCATTGGTCTCGTTCTGACGGATCTTTTGCAATTTCAGGTTGTTAACAGATGCCTGTATCAACCATTCGTCAAACTCCCCTTTTTTTACCTTTTCAATTTCAGCAAGTAGCAGATCCCGTACCTCCTCGAGTTTTTGTCCCTGACGTGGTGTCCCTGAAAAAAGATGATACCCATAATCTGATTCAAAATTGCTACCACTACTGGCTTTAAGCACCTTTTGTTGTTGGTTAAGGTCCAAATCGATTAACCCGGCCACCGAATTTGAAAGTATATAATCAATTAGGGTTACAAATTTTCGGTCGCTTGATTGATAACCATTGAACCGATATGCAAACTGGACTTGTTCAGCTTCGGGACCAACAACCTCCTTGACAATCGGAGCAGTGATGGCCGCCTCTTTGGGGAACTCATTCTTTGGCAGTTCCTTTGATTCATATTTTCCAAAAGTACCATCGATAATTTTAATAGTTTCATCACAATCCAAATCACCGCTTAAAACAAAAACCATGTTATTGGGTACATACCAGGTATGGTAAAATTTCATAATGTTCACCATCGAAGGGTTTTTCAAGTGTTCCGGAAATCCGATAATGTCGCGTCCCAGAGGGTGTGTAGGATAAAGTCCCGACATTAATGCGTTGTTCAAACGCATGTCATCCATATCCTGGTACATGTTAAACTCTTCGTAAACGGTTTCCAATTCGGTATGGAAAAGCCTGAGTATAGGATTACGGAAACGTTCGCTTTCCATCCCTATCCATTTTTTCAGTTCATTCACTGGGATGTCGTTCATGTATGCAGTAACGCTGTAGTTTGTGAAAGCGTTTGTGCTTTTGGCACCAATAGATGCAGACATTTTATCATATTCATTTGGAATAGCAAATTTGGAGGCAGCCTGTGATGCTTGATCGATTTGTTTGTAAATTTCTTTTTTTACCACCGGATCCTTTACTCCTTTGTATTTTTCAAAAAGATTGGAAATACTGTCGAGCAAAACTTTTTCATTTGCCCAATTTGTCGTGCCAAATTGATCGGTTCCTTTAAACATCATGTGCTCAAGATAGTGGGCTAATCCAGTTGTTTCGACTGGGTCATTGATCGAACCCGCCCTGACACCAATTAACCCCATGGCTCTGGGTTCATCCTTATTTACAGACAGATAGACTTTTAATCCATTTTTAAGGGTATAAATCCTTGTCTTCAATGGATCGTTTGTGACTTGCTCGTAGGTGTAACCATTTTTATCGGTGACGACCTCTTTCGTGTACCTTGAATTATTACACGAAAACAAAAAGCCCAGCATAATCAGGGCAGGAAGAATTCGGATCAAAGTTTTCATAGGATAAAAAATGAGTTGTTAATAAAGAATTTTAAGCGGCCTAAAATTAGTGATTTGCAAATACAATTATTCAAATCTGTAGATGCTTATTGTACAAATTTTCGGGCTAAGTTTTGCCAAATGAAGCAACCTTATAAAAGAAGGAACCTGCCGGATGGCGGTCCGGCAGGCTTTTGGAATTTTGTGCAGTCATCGCTGCAGCTGGGGTTATCATTGATAGACTCAATTTCTTCTTTTAGTTGAGCAGTTTTGGGCTCTTCAACAGGTCGGGAAAATAACTTGCGATCAGGCTCAATGCCGAAGCTACTGGCAAACCACCTTCTGAAATCTTTTGCTGCCTTGAAAATTCTTCCTGTGCCATATATAGGGAATTCAATGAAGGATCATATTTCATGTGTTTTCCGCTTAAAAGCTCGGTTCCAAACGATGATTTTTTGCAGGCATAGCGGATTTCCAAATTATTGGAGCGAACAATATAGTCTTTGCAATTTGCACGTTCGTCCAAATAAATCAATACTTTTTTCTGAGCTCTTTCGTAAGTTACTTCAAATGTGCGCATCAACTCGCCATCAACAGTCGTTGGGGCAAGTTCCTTAACCTCGTATTTACCGAATGAAGTATTGGAGTCACCTTTCAAATTGATCGAATTGCCGGCTAAATCGGTTGCTGAAGCCGTTGTGGCAAAAAGTGTAACCATCAGGATTGCAAAAAGTAATTTTAAATTTTTCATGGTAAATAAGTATTAAATTGTTATTGTTTTTAATGTTTACATCAACCTCTTAACAATACACGTGCCAAAATATGTACAACACTGATATATTGATATATACAAGTAATCATAGCCTCATTTCCCTGTACGATTGTGAAAAACTGATGTTCATAAACGAACGATTGCCATCAATATGTTTAATAGATAGAATTTGGAGAAACTTTTACTGGTCATTTTTTTTTAATTTGCTAATTTTTAACTTAGTTTGTTCCCAGAAATCACATTGCACATGAAAATATTGAAGAAGATTTCGATCCTGATTACAATGTTCCTTTTATTTGGCTGTAGTGTCCATAAAAAAATATGTCCTTGTCAGGCTCCTGCCGTACTAAAACTGGGCAAGAAAGAGATTTCGATCAAGGCGAAGCTAAGTGAATCAGATAGTTTAGGTTCGACCGGAATGAAAATAGGTATCCTGCTTTCTACACTCGACCAAAGTAGTTTTCCTTCTGGCATTTCTGCCGATTATTATTACCTCCGTTCATCCAATCTTGAGCGCGAAGCTTTCACCGGCCATTTCTCTAAGATTAATCTCGACTATGCAAATGGATCATTGGAACTTGGTGCATTCAATGATCTCAAATGGGGAAAAGATGAATTAATTGATGTTGCGGTCCATCTGGTCCAGAAACATGGGAAAAAGCTGTTCATCAAGCGAGAGGCAGTACAGATTCAATCAAATGGTCACTAAAAGGCAACTGTTTTAAACTTTCGATACAGCTTTGATATAAAAAAAGAAACCTGCCGGAAAACTCTCCGGCAGGTGTTGTGAACATTTAGCAATCTGATCTATTGCTGTATATATCTTTGGATTATCGGGTATTTTCTTAGTTGAGCAGATTTGTGTTCTTCAAAAGGTCGGGATAGTAGCTGGCGATCAGGCTCAATGCTGATGTCACTGGCAAACCACCTTCCGAAATCTTTTGTTGCCTTGCAAATTCATCTTGTGCCAAATAAAGCGAATTCAAAGAAGGATTGTATTTCATGTGTTTTCCGGCTAAAATCTCGGTCCCAAATGATGATTTTTTACAAGCATAACGAATTTCCAGGTTATTTGAGCGGACGATATAATCGCGGCATTTTGCACGTTGGTCTAAATAGACCAGGACGGTTTTTTGAGCTTTTTCATAGGTTACCTCAAATGTGCGCATCAACTCACCATCAACAGTTGCAGGTGCAAGTTCTTTAACCTCGTATTTTCCAAACGGGGTATTGGAATCCCCTTTCAGGTTGATCGAATTACCGGCTAAATCGGTTGCAGAGGCAGTAGTGGCAAATAAGGTGACCATCAGAATCGCAAAAAGAAAAGTTAAATTTTTCATGACAAATAAGTATTAAATTGTTTTTTGTTTTTTAATTGATAACGCTTAGCCTAGTTACAATAGGCGTGCCAAAGATATTATCTTATTGATTTACTTGCATATAATATTTGCTTGCATTGGAATTGAGTTGGGTTTGCATGTACGGTAGCGAAAAATTGGTGTCCATAAACGAACGATCAGGACTAATATGTTAAGGACATATTTTTATTGGAATTTTTTCTGACTCTTTTTTTGTAGGCATTGCACAATTGAAATTTCAATAAAAAAAATCCAGTTTGGTCTCCGCATACTTCATTGAATTGACAGGGAACTAACCAAAGGTTAAGTTACTGAAAGTGGAAAATTCCTCAGTACTATAGATTAAATAATTGAAATTTAGATATTTAACTAATAGTTTCGCATTTGAAGCCAAGTTTTGGGAATTATTGTTTATAAAATAAAAAAATCTCCTACTTTTGTGCGTGAATTTTGGGCATAAAAAATGTCCGCACTGAAATTCCGATCAGGAGAGATGTCCGAGTGGTCGAAGGAGCACGCCTGGAAAGTGTGTGTACTCCAAAAGGGTACCGTGGGTTCGAATCCCACTCTCTCCGCTGAAAATGAGGTTGTTAACGAAAGTTGGCAACCTTTTTTTATGAATTTTTCAGAAAAAATTTGCTAATAATTGCAAAGATTTGCGTATATTTGAGGGAAAATACTCGCGAAATACTCGCGAAAACAACAAACACTCGCGAAATACTCGCGGAAAACTCGCGAAAAAAGAGGGGTATTTTAACTGAAAATGGATGTAAAACTCGCGAAATACTCGCGAAAAATTTGAACATAATGAATATTTCTCCTGCAATTAAAAAAACCGAAGTAACGAAAAATGGAAAAGTAAATATTAAAATCCGTATCTCTCATAAAGGAGCATCACGATTTATTGCAACTGAGTTTTATGTTGATCCTTCACATTTCAAAGAAAGCGGTACTGTTTCAAGCATTCATCCAAATTCCTCATTTATCAATCTGGAATTAAAACAAATTTTGTTGGCGTACGAAAGAAAACTGATCAGTGTCGACACTCAAAATTATTCTATTGGTAGAATAGTAGAATTATTGACTGAAAAAGCTGCTATCAACGACTTCTTTTCTTTTTATGAAAAGTTCATTGCTGAAAAGAAACTGGTGAATATACGGACTTCAGAAATTCATCAAGCCACACTTAATAAGATAAAAAAGTTTGATCAGCGTTTGCCGCTCATGTTTGAAGACATTAATGCAGGATGGTTGAAAAAATTTGAAAATTTCATGACCGTTGAAGGTGCAAAAGTAAATGCTGCTGCAATTCATTTTCGAAACATCCGGACGGTGTTTAATTCAGCAATTGATAATGAAATCATCAATTTGAATATTTATCCTTTCCGTAGATTTAAAATTAAGAGTGCTGAAACTGAAAAAAGATCAATAACGATCGATCAACTTAAGGCCATTCGTGACTTTGAAACAAATTGGGAGATAACTGCCCTGGCACGCGATTTTTTTATGTTGTCTTTCTACCTGATTGGAACGAATAATGCCGACCTTTATAACCTTAAGACCATGAATGCAGGACGAATCACCTATTCACGCGCTAAAACCCATCGGAAATATTCGATAAAAGTGGAGCCGGAAGCAGAATTATTGATTAAAAAACTTCAGGGGGAAAATAAGCTGATCATGGTTTCGGAGCATTATGATACAGTTCATAAAATGACACACCAACTGAACAAAGCGTTAAAAAGAATAATGCCCGACCTTACCATGTACCATGCACGTCATACCTGGGCAACTATTGCTAAAAACAAATGTCGTGCTTCGGAAGAAGATATTGCTGCAGCACTGGGGCATTCACGTAAAACCGTAACCCAGATCTATATTAACCGTGATCCTTCAATTGTTGACCGTTTGAATCGTGAGGTGATTGATTGTCTCAAATAAGTACTCAATAAAATGATTTTGGAAATCTGATTCTTGATCCGATGCATATATTATTTACATCGTTAAGATAACGCAATTTGCTAAAGCATTGTTGTTTTTGATATTACAGCCTTGATTACAAAGATCTTGTGTATCTTTGATAAATGGAATTCCCTTGGTTCATATTGCTGGTTTTCACTAGCAAGTTGCCAATGTTGTGAATCTTTTCCTTTGTGAATGTACTTAAGGTATGCTTCCCCATTACCCATCTGGATTACGTAAGCATGACCATAAACGACATATTCACTTCTTACTTCTTTAATTCCTATAATCTGTCCACTACAATATTTGGGGTACATCGAATCCCCGAAAACATTAATAAAGGCTTGCACATCCAGGTTGGGAATACATATTGGAATACTGTTATTTAGTTCATTATCTGTTAAAAAATCAAGCCCCGCGCTCACATTAATATCAGGAAAATAGGGAACCGTAACCAAGGGTTTTTCAAACTTCTGGCTATTACCGACTAATGGTTTATCCTTTAATAACGAACCTATTCCGGTAAGCAGCCAGTCATTTGAAATATCCGAAAAAGCGTATGCAATACCCTGTATTACATTTAAACCTGCTCCTTTCTTGTTGTTCAATACTTCATTGACAGTGGTATTAGAAACCCCAATTCTTTCTGCAAAGTCTCTTTGATTTAAACCACTGTAAATCTGCACTTCCTTAACTCTTTTGTTGATCTCTATATCAGACATTTTATTTATATTAATTATAAACTGCGTAAAATACTATTTTTGTAGTATTTGCTTTTGTTGGTTATGTGGTACGCTTTTGTTTAAATTTGCAACTCAGTCAATAATGTAACTAAGATGAAAACAAAGAACAAAAATCCGAAGATTAAACAGGCAATTACAACCAGCTTTTCGAAACCTCTAAACAACAGACTTTTAAAGATTCATTTAAGGCTTATCCTTATAAAAAATGCTATTCTTTCATCAGCAAAGAACCTTAAATTTAATTGTCATTATCAACTTAAATACTTGAATAATATGGATTTTCCATAAGCGATTCTTTAAATACCTAACCCAAAAATAATGTTTCAAATGTAAACAAGAATCTATATTAATACAATACTATAAATGGCACATAAAGGTAATTTCAAAAGAGCATACGGCAAATTAAAAGTAAAAGAAGCACCTATCGTAAAGGAAACAATTATGAAAAGGTGCAATTGGTCCAATCAGACCTTCAGTCACAAAAAAGATGGTAAAAGGAGTTATACATTGGATGAGATCGATACAGTTGCGATTACTTTCAGAGCTTTTGGTCTTGATGCCTGGTCAGGGGAAGAAATCATGCTAAACTCTTGAATCCATGGTAATAGACACCCCAAGACTAACCAAAGCCGAAGACCAGATTGTACGGCTAAAATTGCAGGGTCTGACTCGAAAACAGATTGCTGAATTCACAAAACGTTCAAAGGGAACCATTCAAAGGCACTTTCAAAATGTTTATGAAAAATTAAATATACAGAGTGAGATTGATCTTTATAACTGGTATGCTGAAAATGTTCTTAAGATCAACATCCGCAATTTATTACATAAGGACTAGCTCTAACCTTTATTTAATTAATTATAATTCAATGCTTTACAGTGATTATGAAAAATGAAAACGCAATTAGCGATGATTATTTGTCGGATTTGATGATCCGAACAGCAAATCTTGGAGCAAAAATAGCCTTGCAGGATGCAGGTGTGATTAAAAATACAATCACTCTTGCTGAGATCAAAAAATTGAACGGTGTTAAAATGGCAAATGCCGCCCGGATAGCTCCAGGAATAAAGTGGAAACCAATTGGTAAAGGTGGGAGAACCTCTGGAGTATATTGTCTCCGAACCGAGTTTGAAAAGTTTTTGTTTTCAAGGGAATTTGACTTTAACAAAAAATAATCAATGAGATATCCAGTATTTTTTAAAATTTCAATTGTGATTTGATTCTAATTCAACACCTTCAATGCCACAGGTTTGTAACCAGGCAAGCAGAAATCTTATTAATAAAAAACAATGAAGAAGAACTACACATTGAACAATTTTTACTCGCAGGTGAAATCCCTGATCGAAAAACACAATTGCACCGATCCAGGATGCAACATAAGGGTACAGTTTGAGATAGCCGAGGACCTCAAGAAGAATGGCCGGCCACGCCTCGATTGTACCGTCTCATATGAGAGGGACCATGAATTCGTGTTTTTTTCATCTGCCAGTACCCCTGAAACGGCACTTTGCAAATTCGAGGAAGAACTCACAGAAGCACGTGGCCATATGCCACAAACCGTTTCGGTCGATCTGGACGCCGGCCCTGCTTTGCAGGAAATTTTGGCCGTCCAGGAAAACTGATTACCCCACGGTGGGGCAAAGCCGTCGTTCTTTAATTAAATCCCATGGCGGTGGGGAAAATGGCCATTCGGGCCGGAGGTTTAACGCTCCGGTCCATGGCCAAATTTCAAGCTACGGGACTAAATCAATAAATTTTCATCAATACACACTAAAACAAACAATTACAATGGACTACAACATTTATAAATTCCTTAAACAAACCTTTAACCCCAGGTTGACAACACGGGACATGGAGACCAGCCCAACAAGGTGCGGATGTGAATACAGGATCAGCACAATGGATTTTGAGGACGACAAGCCCCATTTCCCTACACTGGCCGTTGGTGCAATCAACACCGGTCAGGGGTGGACCATCAGGGCCACCTGGAACCAATATGGCGAATGTACGGTCGAAAACAGAAGGATAAAATCATTTGACTTGGTCACCCCTGCACAGAAAGAGATCAACGATGCAAAGCCTGTGTTCATATTTTTTGCGGCTTTTATAATATTTATAATCATCTCAATATTAGGATAATGAATATAGCAGTTATTGGCGATTACGAATCGCAGGAGTACAAGCTGTTGCTTGAGCGCGTCAAAATATTAAAGTGCGAAGAGGATGTAATCGACCTTTCGCGGCACCTGAGGTTGGTATGGCACAAAAAGAACGAAGCCCGTTTTGCCGACATCAAAAATGCCCACCAAATTGTCATTTGTGGCGACTGGGACAATTATATCGATGCAAAAAGGGATATTACCTATGCACAAACCCTGAACAAAGAGTGTTTTGTCGAATATGGCGGACAGTTCCTTCCATTCCCCCAATATGCCAGAAGGTTATGAAAAAACTTGCAACAGTGTTCGCCACAGGGTTTGCCCAGGTCTTTTTGGTCTCGGCAAACACTTATTTTATCAGCCGCACTACCTGGATTGGGATCGCCTTTTGTGGATTTGGCATATCCTATTTATGGACTGTCAATGTCAGAAGGGTGTCCATCGGTACCAAGGCCGAGCAATTTGTCTATTCATCAGGTGCCATGCTTGGAGGGCTGACCGGAGTGCTGTTGGCCAAAAATATCAAACCGAACTGACAAAAACATCCGACCATGCCATCGATCAACATTAGAAAAAGCTTTGCGCCGGGAATTTTGGCTTCTATCGACAAGGGGTACGCAAAACGGACAGGGATAAAACCAACGGTTGCCACAATCCGGATAAACCGCCCATTAAGAAAGGCAAATGATCTGGATAGTGTTATAATTGAGGATTTTCCAACTGGTTCAATTCGGACAAAGGAGAGAAAAGCGATAAAAAAGGGGGACACATTGCGCTTTTTTACCGGTTACCGGACAAAAAAAGTGCGGTTCCTTGGCAAAGTGGCCTGCCTCAAAACAGAGAAGGTCGTTTTTCAGGAAACTGCCCCTGGTATTTTCTCCCTCGAATTGGATGGTATCGGACTTAATGACATGAAAATACAGAAAATTGCCGTTGAAAGTGGGTTTGTCTCGTCAAAGGCAATGTTTGATTGGTTGCCCAAAACAATGGGGTCTCCAATCACAGGAGAAAGGATCCACCTTGCAAATTCGTACAACCGCAAATACTATCTGCACAAACGGACAAAGGAGCTTGGTGTCAGGATACAATTGACCAAATGTGGTCGGACCATTGAAGTGGAAACCGACCAGGTCGATACCGTAATGAAAAGCAAGCACGTCTCGGAGCTTGCCAACAAGCACAGCTATGGCATACAAGTCATTAACCCATTATTCAAATGAACAATCCAAATTTACTACATATCGAACTTGACCCGGTCGATGCGATGCTGATCATGAGCGTCCTTCAAATGGTAAGGGACCCATCCTTCCCTTTTAAGGGCTTGACCAGGGCAATTGACAACTACAATGCCACAGTGGTCAAAAACATTTCGCCAGAACAGGTCCGGGAGGCAAACGATGCATTGGCAATGTACCAGTTATTGGCGCAAGCAGGGCTATGAAAGAGATAGTCACAATATATCAGGGACGTCCGCGGCCTTCCTATTTCTATATCATACAGCCGGTCCCTGGCCTTGAGTTTTTTGTCAACCAGGAAATCAGGTGCGTCCATCCAAGGACAATGCAGGAAACCTTTGGCACAGTAACGGAGTTCTTCTGGACCTTCGACTGGGAGGAACCGCCCCGTGGTTTTTTGATGGGAATTTTTGGCGTTGAGCCGGCACTCCTGCGCGAGGTCCTTTTGGCAACAGATCCCGGATACAAAGACAGTTGGGCCAGGTTGATCCTGATCAAAGAAAAATAAAAAGCTTTTTATGATTGCAAACGGACTTGTCCAACAAATAAAGGGCGCGGCCCAGATCGAAAGTATTATTGGCGAATACATTGGACTGAAACGCTTCGGTGCCAACTATAAGGCTTGCTGCCCTTTCCATGACGAAAACACCAGCAGTTTTGTCGTTTCCCCATCAAAAGGCATCTACAAATGTTTTGGTTGCGGAAAGGGCGGCGATGCTGTCCATTTTGTGCAGGAATTCGAGAAGGTCTCCTTTCCACAGGCACTGAAAATTGTTGCAAAAAAATACAATATTGATGTCCCGGAGCGTGAACTTTCACCTGAAGAACTTGCATCTGCCAAACGTAGGGAAAACTCATTGGCGATGCTGGACAAAAACAACAGAACCTTTCGGGAGGCTTTGACAAGGCATAGTCCCGCAATGGACTATTTGACCGGCAGGGGGATCAAACAGGAAACCATTGACAAATGGGGCCTGGGCTGGGCTTCTGGTGGGTTCTTTGCCGGACGGGTCACCTATCCGATACACAACATGAACGGTGACATCTGTGGGTTTACCGGGAGGGCCTTGTCCGACCAGGTGCAGCCCAAGTACAAAAACAGCCCTGAAGACGAGCTGTTCAAAAAGTCCGACCTGCTGTTTGGCCTTTACCATGCCAAAATGAAGATCAACAAGGCCAACAAATGCTACATCGTGGAAGGCCAGCACGATGTCCTGCAGATGTGGCAAATTGGTTTTGAAAACACGGTTGCCCCAAGCGGCACTGCCTTGACGGTCCAGCAGATCAGGCTGATCAAACGCTTCACAAAAAACATCGTGCTGCTTCTCGATGCCGATGCCCCTGGGATCAAAGCTGCTATCAAAAATATTTCACCCCTCCTGACGGAACAGGCCGGCCTTCGGATCATTGTCCTGCCCGATGGTGAAGATCCCGACAGTTATATAAGAAAGTCGCTGGCCTCCCCCACCGGTCCCGATAAGGGAAAAATGGCAGTCAGGGATTTTATCGAGAATGGGGAGATCGATTTTATCGAATTCAAAACGCAACAGTTCCAAAAGGAGATCAAAACCGATCCCAACAAGAAAGGGGAACTCCTCACCGAAATTACCGCCGACATCAGCCTTGTGCACGACAAGAATGCGAGGCGGGCCTATATCCAGCAATGTTCTTCCATCTTCGGGATCAAGGAAAACGAACTGGTAAAGGATATCCGGCAGTTGCGCGAAAAGATGGAGCTGAAAACCCAAGATGGGGTGTTCTTTGCATTTGACGAAGCTGCACCCGAAATCAAGGAGAAGGAACAGGCCAACATCCTTTCAGATTATGACGGTGTGATCGGCCATCATTTGGACGGCAACCGCAATTATATCGGCATAAATACCTCCCCGCTCCAAAAGGACGAGATACTGAAGCTGAAGAAGCTCACCAAAACAGCGGTCTATGATGAACTGGTGGCAAAATTCTACGATGAGAAAAGCAAGGACGAATCGCCAACGGTGAAAAACCTGAAACGGCTGATCAGTTTTGGCATCGATGTGAGGATGAGGGAAGAATACGAGGTTGAATTTGACGAGGAGACCGGCGACATCAACGAGGTCCGGTACATCAACTTTACCGACTGGTACCTGAACAAAATCACCGAGCTTTTGTCGCCTGCGGATGACCTGTTCACCAGTTCTGCCATCGAACATATCGCGGAGCTTCTGTCGTTCCTTCCCGAGAGTTCCCGGATGGTCAAGATCAACAATGCACAGGCTGCCTTTAAGAACAGGGGCGTCAAGCTGATCATCGGCGATTTTAAGAAGATACTTGCAACCTTCCTGAAAAAGAACGCCAAAGCGTTCGAACCGAACAGTGGGCCCGTTGACATTACCGGAGACAACCCGATGGACCTGGACAAGCAGCAGTTCAACGACCTTAACCGGTACCAGCACTATTTCGAAAAGAACGCGATCCACCATATATCAAAGACCGGACAGATCGCAAAGGTTTCAAATTTTGTGATCGTACCTATCATCCATTCCAATACATCGACGGGCCATTTTAAGCTGTTCGAGATGACCAACGAATTTGGGTTCAAGGTCAACCTGTCGCTGGACACCAAGGACCTGAACGATGTGCGAAGGTTCAAATGTGCCATCGAAGAAAAAGGCAATTTTGTGTTCAAGGGGACACAGGTCGAGCTCGACAACATCAAGGAGCGGCTGTACTCCAATACCACCTATTCGAATGAAATCGAACAATTGGGATGGCAAAGCGAAGGTTTCTGGGCTTGGGCCGATGGATTGACCACCCTTGACGAGAAATTCACCAAAACGGACAGCAACGGCCTGATCACCTTTGGCGAAAAGAACTACCTGATCAAACCTTTCTCCAACCTGTATGCCGGTGACAAGACCGCTTACCTGAACGAAAAGAAATTCCTGCACAAAACCTGTGGTGCGACCTTTTCGGATTGGGGCCAAAGGTATGTAAATGTGTTCGGCGACAATGCGATGTTGAGCATCTGTGCCCTTTTGACCTGTTTCTATTCCGATGCCATCTTCAAGCTCGTCCATGGGGAACTGCCAATGGTCAACTTTTTTGGCCCAAAAGGGACAGGGAAAACGCAACAGGCAGACAGCCTAATGGCCTTTTTCGGGGAGAAGCAGCCGATCAACAACCTGTCAAAGGTGACGATCTATGGCCTTTCCCACACGCTCAAATCGTTCCACAATGCCTTTTGCCTGATCGACGAATACAAGAACTCCATCGATATGAAGTTCATCGAATTTTTGAAATCGGTTTACAACAGGCAGGGGAAGATACAGGGCAATTTTGCGCAGCAGGGCACCAAGACGGAGCACATCCCGATCAACCAAATGGTATTGATCTGCGGACAGGACCTGCCGACCCTCGATGTGGCGTTGTTGGAGCGTTGCATCTGCCTTACCGCGTACAAGAACGATTATACCAACGAGGAAGTTGACAGGTACAAGGAGTTGAAGGACATGGAAGAGAAGGGGTTTGCCCACCTAACCGACGGGTTCCTGAAATACAGGGAAATGGTGATCGAGAAATTTCCCGAAAGCAACAGCCTGGTGCAGACAATGGTATCCAAAGAATGCAAGGACGTGTCGGTCAGGCTGCAAAAGAACCTCACCACGATGCTCACAAGTTTTTATATCCTCAAGGACCATTTTGAATTCCCGTTCACCTTTGAGCGCGTCCTTGGTTTTGGGATCAGGGTGATCAGCGAGCAGCAGAAGTTCATCGAGAGCAGCGACGACCTCAAGAATTTCTGGAGCATCTTTGCCACTTTGATCGAACAGGACAGGATCAAGGAAGGGCGGAACTACATCCTGCACGATGTTTGCGAGGTCCGCTACATCGGGAACGATGAACCGGCCCGTTACCACAAGGGGATGATGTGCATGTTCCTGCGATGGGACGGCCTTTATCCGATGTATGCCGAGTACTCGCGCCGAAGCAACATGGTCGCCCTGGGTGAAAAGACCATCCAGTTCTACCTCGAAAAGACCAAATATTACCAGGGGAAGATCAAGAGCAAAAAATTCCGGGACAAACTGACCGGACAGGAATGGGTCAACCAGGCATACTGCTTCGACTATGACAAGATGGACATCAACCTGATCAAGAGCAACAATATCGAGTTCGGCAACCTGGACATGACCCCAAACAGCGCAGATCCCGAAATTGAAGCAAGTAAAATGTTCGATGGCCTGGCAAAAGCAAAGGAAGGCTTGCCATTTTAAACCAAACTTTCTGTTCACCAATCACATTCAATAAAATAAACACGTAAGAAACCGTCCGGCAAACCGGATATTCTTACTTGCCTTATTGTCAAATTTTAAAATAACCGGGACAAAGCTTGTACAAGGGAATTTCCCACTACTTAAACTACTTTCACTACTTTGTTATATATCAATATTTTATAATCATTTTTTATTCGATATAAGGTAGTGGAAAGTAGTGAAATGTAGTGGGGGTAGTGAAAGAAGCGGCGGTGGTGAAAAATACATACGGGGTTGTGCGGAGAGAAAAAAAATAATCTTTTAAAATCTGGTCGGGAGAAGCTTTCCTGGCCGAAAATCAACAGGTGTTCCAAATAGCATGAAAAAAAATACATCCCTTTTTAAACCAAAAAATATTTGATTATATTGACATCAAAATAATGATCATTATATAATCATGTGCAAAAAGTTTGTTTTGGCCAGTACCCTTGAAACCATTGAAGGCAGGTTCAATTCCCGTCTTGGTCCGGGAACAATTGAGATTCCCAGGATGTATTCGGTCGGTAGTGGGGACAGTTCATATGTGATTACAAGTGGGGAACCCCATATGATTCAGGTGTATAAGTTTGGGATGACCCCTTTTTATTCCGAGACACAAATGGGACTAATCAATGCCAGGGCCGAGGGGGACAAGAACCTGAAAGACGACCCTTGTTACAGTGGGTCGAAGGCCATCTTTTTGAAACCGGCTTTCCGCAAACCTGTCCAGTTCCAAAGGTGCATCGTCATTGCCGATGCCTATTATGAGTGGACTGATAAAAACCTGCCCTATTTGGTTTTCCTTCAAAACCGGGACAGGCCATTTGGGATGGCCGGTATTTATGACCAGTGGAAGGATCCCCAAACAAAGGAGGACGTTTTTGCCTTTGCGGTTATCACCACAAGTGCCAACCGTTTGTTGCAAAGTATCGGGGCCAAGCGGATGCCGGTGATCCTTTCACGGTCTGGTGAAAGCCACTGGGTGAAACCTTCAAGTTCTTTGGCCGATGTGCTAAGGCTCTTAAACCCTTATCCATATGACAAAATGAACGCCTATCCGGTTTCCGATATGATCGAAAGGCCCTATTTCAATGACCCTTCCCTATTAACACCCGCAGGGGAAAAGCTTATAAAAGAATCAGCCCCAACCGTGGTTACGGCAAGCTACAAGCCCCACAAGATGAAAACCCAATCTGACAAGCCCTGGTTTAAGGAAAACTAGGAGAACTGAACAAAGTCGGGGTAATTGATTTCCCGAAATAGTTTGGATTTTTTTTGCTTATTTTAAATCCTGGCCCTTGTTAAATTCAAATGCAATTGGTATATTTGTCACAGGTTAGGTTTAGGTTAGGTTAGGTTTAGTAAAAAGGATGAAACCGCTCGGTTTTATCCTTTTTTATTTTTTAAATCGGTTTTCTTTCCTGTAAAACAAAAAATATTGCAAGAATAATAAGGCTCGTCTATAGAAACCATAAATTTCGACCGCATAAAAACAACACCAATAAACATATGGATTTAATTGACTATTATGTACTTAATTTAGGTTGAATCGTAGAGGATGTATGATAAATGAGCTTATAATCTTTCAGAGCCAAGTATAAATCTTTTTTGGGTACCAACTACCATCGTAAAGTATTTTAGGCATTTTTATTAGTTGCGAAAAGCTCATTGGGGTTACTGATCGGAGATGTCTTTTGTTAAAATCATATCCATAGATAAACTCAAATAATACTGTTTTCATTCCTTAAAACATGCAGCAAAAGTATTAAAAATTACCTTGTCAAAAATATAAGTGATACTAATGCGATTTAATTAAAACTTTATTAATTTTGCACACATATAAATATTTATAACAGGAGATGGATTATTCGGCAATCAATATCAGGTATGGGGAATTGGCAAGTTCGCAATGTTGCCTTTCCTGTGGAGGCGCGATCAATTATGCCCTACCAAAAACAGGCGAAGTATGTGTCGATTTGGGAAGTGGCAGGGGAACGGATGCCTTGCGGATGGCAGATCAGGTTGGTGAAACAGGTTTTGTATATGGGATCGACATTTCGGAAGGTATGCTCGAAAAAGCACGACAGAATGCTTCCAAACTAGAAGTAAGGAATGTGAAATTCCTGCACAATACATTGGATAAAATTGAGTTGGCAGACAAAACTGTCGATCTGGTTATTTCGAACTGTACAATCAACCACGCATCCAATAAGGATGCAGTCTGGGGAGAAGTTTTCCGGATCCTCAAAAAAGGTGGACGTTTTGTGGTGAGCGACATTTATGCAACAAGCCCGATTTCAGAAGAATACCGCAACGATCCCGTTGCCATTGCCGAATGTTGGGCCGGTTCAGTTACCCGGGAAGAATACCTTGAAACATTAAACAGGATTGGTTTCACAGGGATTGAGATCATCGAAGAATCAAAACCCTATCCAAAAGGAAAAGCAGAAGTAGCAAGCATTACAATTGCAGGTTTAAAACCCAAAGGTGGATGCTGCTGCTAACAATAAACCTTTCCAAACATAGTAGGGAAAGGCCTTTCAACAACGTTTAATTAATTATTTTTTTATGAAAAGTCTTATTAAAAAAAGGGAGCCTAAAAAGGTTGAAGTTGCGCAATGTTGCGCAAAAACCTCCAGGACAGTTGTTGGTTGTCATGACTAATTCATGATCATTGATGGGGGGTGCCGGAATTTGTAAAATAAAGGCATTCCCCAATTAATTAGCACGTTAATCTGTATAACATGGTGAAGACCATCAATGTAACCATTAATAAGCACGAGAGAAAGTGGACAAAAAAAATCAATCAATTTTATATCATCCAATAGGCATAATACATACGCCTTATAAGGAAGCCAGTGGGACACCTATTCAACCGATAGCTGCACCAGAGAGCGAAGCTACAATTGAAGTTTTTTTCGAGTATGCAGAAGGTTTGACCGATATTGGGGAGTTTTCGCACCTGATCCTGATTTATCACATGCATTTGGTAAAAACTTCACAATTAAAATTGATTCCTTTTCTTTCAAACGAAGAACATGGAGTGTTTTCTACACGTGCTCCTGGGCGGCCAAATCCCATCGGTTTTTCGGTCGTCAAACTCGAAAAGGTTAATGGAAACCTACTTTTTATAACTGGAATAGACATCATTGACGGCTCCCCTTTGCTGGATATTAAACCATTTATACCAGCCTTTGATGGAAGAAGTGCAGACAAAACAGGTTGGTTTCATGAAACAATAGATAAAATATCCAAGATCAAAGATGATGGAAGATTCTGTTAAACCTCTAATTGGAGATAATATTAAAGATCTGTACAACAAGCAATCGCTTGAAATTATGCAGACAGCGGAAGATGCTTATGAGAAAGGATCGAACAGGGTTTATGAATTGAAGAACTTTGCCCGTAAGGCTGGAATCAAAAGAATTGGGATTGCCCATTGTGTGTCAATGCCAAAAGAAGCTGATTCCGTAAAACAGTTCCTTTCGGATGAATTTGATGTTTATACTGTTGATTGTAAATGCGGCAAAGTTTCCAAGCACGAAATGCTTGGCTGTGAAGGAAAAGGAATTATGTGCAACCCTGCCGGCCAAGCTGAATATTTGAGAGAAAACAATACGGAATTGAATATTTCGATGGGTTTATGTGTCGGCCATGATATGATTTTTAACCAGAAATCAGCCTCCCCGGTCACAACATTGGTCGTTAAAGACAGGCCGACCCAAAACAATCCCATGGAAAGCATCCACAATTTAAAGTAATATAAAATGAGCGAATTCGACTCCCGGGCCCGTCAATGGGACAAAGATAAAATGCACATGGAACGTTCTTTGGCAATTGCTGCCGAACTCGAAAAAAATGGTCCCTTGGACCCATCCATGAAAGTCCTTGAATATGGGGCAGGTACAGGAATTCTGAGTTTTTTGTTAAAGGACAGATTTTCAGAAATTACCCTGATGGACAGTTCCCAAGAGATGATCAATGTCTGCATCGAAAAGGTGGAATATCACCAAGCCAGCCAGATTTTTCCTCTTTGGTTTAACCTTGAGCAAAAGAACTTTGATGGTAAATTTGACCTGATCTACAATCAGATGGTATTGCATCATGTAAATGATTATGAGGCAATAATCAACACATTTTATTCGTTGTTAAATGCTGATGGATATTTGGCAATAGCAGACTTGTACCCAGAAGATGGTTCATTTCATGGAATTGATGTAAAAGTGCATTTAGGCTTTGATCCTGAGAAGCTTACTGAAATTGCTAAAAAAGCAGGTTACCAAAATATTGAATACAAAACCTGTTTCGAGGTAAAACGCGATACTGGTAAAAAATATCCGGTATTTTTATTGGTTGCTAAAAAATAAGTACCACTAATTTAAATTCATTTTAATTTATACAAAAACATTAAATGTATAAAATTGATAATGTGATATTTAATCAAAATAAGCACCTACCATTATTAAAATCATTTTGAACATATGTTTATAATATAACCGCGTATTGATATATCATTATATTTGCATTTTATTTTGAAATGAACAAATGCTCATAATGAATATAAAATACGTGGGATATTATGATTAGAACCTTGCTAATAATAGTTTTAGGCACTATTTTTACTTTGATATTGGTTAATCTATTCCATCAGGAAGATAACTACAACCTCAAACTCGAAACACTCCGTCATAATTACGCGTTAAAAGCGGTCCCTTCAGTTAATCACAACATATTACCTGCTTTACAAAGAGACTTCAAGACACCGCAGGAAGTGACAGAAGCTTGCCTGACATGTCATACTGAAACACATAAAGAGGTGATGGCTTCTTCGCATTGGAATTGGGAACGGGCATCATACGTTGAAGGACGAGGCATCTCTTCTGTAGGAAAGAAAAATGTGATGAATAATTTTTGCCTCGGGACCAATTCCAACCAACAGTCGTGTGCCAAATGTCATATTGGTTTCGGAATGACGAGCAGCCATTTCGACTTTAATAATGCAAGAAATGTCGATTGTATGGTTTGCCATGACAATAGTGAAGAATATCTGAAAGGGGCTTCAATGGCCGGCTATCCTGATCGAACTGTAAATCTTGAAAACGTAGCCCGGAGTGTAGGTTCCCCACGAAAAAGCAACTGTGGTTCGTGCCACTCATTTGGTGGAGGTGGCAATAATGTGAAACATGGTGACCTTGATGTGGCCTTAAACTCTTGTAGTCGTGAGGTTGACGTTCACATGGGGGCAAATGGGATGAACCTGGAATGTGTTGCCTGTCATACTGCAAAAAACCATAATATTATTGGTAAACTGTATTCGGTTTCTACCGATAATACCAATCGGGCAACTTGTGAACAATGTCATACTACCACACCCCATTTGAGGGAGGTGCTTAATCGTCATGATTCTCGGGTTTCTTGTCAGGCTTGCCATATTCCAATTTATGCCAAAGTAAATTCAACAAAAATGTCGTGGAAATGGTCTGATGCCGGAAAATTGAGGGATGGCAAACCTTATGAGGAGGAGGATTCTCTGGGCAACCATAGTTACATGTCAATCAAGGGTTCATTTGTTTGGGCACGGAATGTTAAGCCGGATTATATTTGGTTTAATGGAACTGCTGACCAGTATATATTAGGTGATACGATTAAATCGGTTCCTGTAAAAATGAATACCCTGAATGGTTCATATCATGATCGGTCATCAAAAATAATTCCGGTAAAAATTCATATTGGCGACCAAATTTACGATAAGGTTTATAACAGGTTGGTTCAACCCAAATTATATGGCGAAACTCAAGGCGATAGTGCCTACTGGAAAGATTTTAAATGGGACGAAGCTGTTGCAGCCGGAATGAAAGAATCCGGTTTCCGGTACAGCGGTCAGTATGGTTTTGTGGAAACAGTAATGTATTGGCCAGTAAATCACATGGTTTCTCCAAAAGAACAAGCTGTAGGTTGTGCTGAATGTCATACCCGGAACAATGGCAGGCTCGCGAAATTGACCGGCTTTTACCTTCCGGGTCGTGATCAGAATAAATCGCTCGATTTTCTAGGTTATTGGATGTTTATCTTTGCGTTGATTGCTGTTTTCGGTCATGCAACCATTCGCATTTCAACGAAAATTTTAAAAAATAAGTTTGAGAAACAGATCATCAACTATGATGAAGATAAGCCAACCGATTAAAATCATCAACTATCAGTCAAACAATATATTATGCATAAAGTATATATTTACAAACGATTTGAACGATTCTGGCACTGGGTCCAGGCATCTTTGATCATTTTTCTGGCAGTTACCGGATTCGAAGTCCATGGTGCTTTTAAAATATTTGGTTTTGAGAAAGCTGCTGAATTTCATCGGATTGCCTCCTGGATGCTGATCGGGTTGATCATCTTCGCGATTTTCTGGCATTTAACAACGGGCGAATGGAGACAGTACATTCCAACAACAACACAACTAAAGGAGCAGGTCATTTATTATATTTCAGGGATTTTCAAAGGTGGCCACCATCCTACTGAAAAAACGGGGCTTAGTAAGCTAAATCCCTTGCAACGAATTGTTTATTTAGGATTTAAGCTTGTACTTGTCCCGATTACGATTGGTTCGGGTATCCTCTATATGCTCTATAAAACCTTCGATCAGAACAACTTAATTGTGATTGAAGATTATCCATTGGCATCCATTGCTTTCTGGCATACACTTGGAGCAATATTGCTCATGATATTTCTGGTGGTTCATGTCTATATGACAACAACAGGCAAAACCCCAACTTCAAATATCAAGGCAATGATCACAGGGTATGAAGAAATTGAAGAGGAGCAAGAGGAACTTATTGTAGAAAACGATCATAATCAAAATTTAGGATGAAGCCACAGAAATATATGAACCCTTACCTTGCAGGTTTTTTGTTGGGGCTTGTTTTATTGGGAACGATTTATGTTACAGGACGGGGTTTAGGTGCCAGCGGAGCTGTAAAAAGCGTTGTTCTTTCAACTGTTATAAAAGTAGCCCCGGAACATTCAGCAAATACACCTTTCATTAAAACATTTAACGAGGAGCATCCTGATGGCCCTTTAAAAGATTGGCTTGTCTTTGAAGTGATTGGAGTCATGATCGGTGCTTTTTTATCAGGTGTGATCTCCAACCGTGTCGGGATTAAATTGGAGCGGGGTCCCAATATTACCAATAAAACCAGAATTATTGCCGCGATCATAGGTGGCATCCTTTTTGGGTTTGGAGCACAGCTTGGACGGGGATGTACAAGCGGGGCTGCCCTTAGCGGAATGGCAGTGATGTCGTTTGGTGGGATTATTACAATGTTTGCCATTTTCGGATCGGGTTATGCCGTTGCCTATTTTTTTAGAAAACTTTGGTTAAAATAATTGATATGGGACCATTAGTACCATTTATTATCAGCAATGAGTTCAACTTGGTCATTGCTTTGATTGCCGGAATCGGGTTTGGTTTTGTTTTGGAACAGGCGGGGTTTTCATCGACCAAAAAATTGGTTGGGTTGTTCTATGGGTACGATTTCACAGTGTTGAAAGTATTCTTCACAGCCGGAGTTACGGCAATGATTGGTGTTTTGTTACTTGCTCATTGGGGATTGCTTGATTTGAACCTGATTTACATCAACCCAACATTTCTGTGGTCAGCACTGCTCGGAGGATCAATAATGGGTGTTGGGTTTATTATTGGAGGTTTTTGTCCCGGAACCAGTATCTGCGCTGCTTCAATCGGAAAACTAGATGGTTTGGCTTTTGTCTTTGGTGGGGGAATCGGCGTACTTCTATTTGCCGAACTTTATCCTATGGTCAAAAACATCTTCCTTTCCAAGGCCTGGGGCGGCGTATTGATCAATGAAATGTTGGGAATGTCGAAAACTACTTTTGCATTTCTTCTAACCACGGTTGCTATTGTTGCTTTTTATGTCACAGGACTGATCGAAAATAGGGTGAATGGCGTTCCCTCTTCTGTCGATAAAAAAAAGAGGGCTATATATAAATCGGCGATTGGACTGGCATTTTTCACATTGTCTATAATCGCTTTCCTCCCGGATAGCAATGGCCAAATGGAGGCAAGAATCATCAAAGAGCTTAAAAAGAAGAATTTTGAGTCAGTATTGATTCAATCGGATAAACTTGCAAGTGAAATTGTAAATAATTATTTCCGGATCAATATTATTGACGTAAGAGATACGGCAGCTTTCAGGGCATACCATCTTCCATTCGCAATCAATATCCCGATTGAGAAAATGAGTGACCGGCAGTGGAAGAAAATCCTGGACCAGAAACATAAGGCCAATTATTTTTATGCCGTTGATCAGCAAGCGGCAGAGAAGGCTTGGTTAATAGCCGGATATTTGGGCAAATCGGAGAATTACATACTCAACGAATCGCCACTGAGTTTCCGGAAGTTATTCTCGGATCTTGTCCCTCCTGGTCCTGATGCCAATAAAAAAGAAATCAATACCTTCAATTTCAGGAAAAAAGCTGCCACAGATATGAAGATGCTAATAGAAGCACTTAAAAATTCGACTGAACCTGTTGTGGTAAAAACCAATAAAATAAAAGGTGGATGTTGAAGGGAAAGATTTGGGGATATTTCTAAAGTAATCAAAAAAAACTGGCAATGTTTAAACATTGCCAGAGAAAATCAGAGAAGATTTTGAATTCTAGAAAAATTGGCTTAAAAAAACTATCCTTTGACTTTGATCGCATCCATAACTTTTTCTTCCGATAATTCTTTGGTGCAGAAGAACCAATCGTAGCACGTTTTGCCCTCTTCTTTGGTTTCCATACGCTCTTTGGCAACGCCGCATGATCCGGCAGGTGGAATAATTACAGCATCCCCAGGTCTCCAGTCGGCAGGCATGGCAACGCCAAAACTGTCAGCTGCCTGAAGGGCAATAATTACCCGTTTCAGTTCATCAAAATTGCGTCCCAACGAAAGGGGATAATAGATCATGGCACGGATAATTCCTTTCGGATCGATAAAGAACACAGCGCGGACTGCCTTGGTGTTACTTTCACCTGGCTGGATCATGCCATATTTCTTGGCAACCTCCATGGTTATGTCTTCAATCAGGGGGAAATTGACTTCGACGTTCTTCATTCCCTTGTATTCGATCTTCTCTTTGATCGTGCGTAACCATGCAATGTGACTGTATAACCCATCGACTGACAATCCAACTAAATCACAATTAAACGCTTTAAACTCGTTTTCCATCGAAGCAAAAGTCATGAACTCTGATGTGCAAACAGGTGTAAAATCAGCAGGATGGCTAAACAGAATAACCCATTTGCCCTCGTAATCACCCGGGAAATTAATAGGTCCCTGGGTTGTTACAGCTTTAAAATTAGGCGCAACTTCACCAATACGCGGCATTTTACACATTTCTTGATTCATTGTCTCCATAATAAACTACTTTTAAATGATTAATAAAAAACTCTATTATATTAATAAACAACATATTACATCATAAGAAAATATTTTCATCTTAATTGTCATACAAAAATACAAAAAAAGCATCATTTATAGCCATTTGCTCATTATATTTGTATCGAACATATGACCATTATAAATGACAAGACCGAAGAGAATACGGAGAATGAATAATCCTCCACATTTTAAAGGATTCAAACCGATAGGTTTGAAGGAAGGAAGTAATCCAATAACAATAAATTACGAAGAATATGAGGCTATTCGGTTAAGTGATTTTGAGTTTTGCGGACAGTTTGAAGCTGCACGAAGGATGGAGATATCGCGTACAACCTTTGCCCGAACTTATGAAAGTGCTCGGCGCAAAGTTGCGGAAGCATTTTTTCAAGGGAAACCAATTGTATTTGAAGGTGGAAAAGTATATTTCAATACCGAATGGTTATTCTGTAAAAATTGTGGGTGCAATTTTTACCATATCGAAATGGAGGAAGAAATCAAAAATTGCACCCTCTGTGGATCTGAAAAAATTGAAAAAGAAAAGTGACTTCACAAAATCACAAGGCGATAAACAATATAAAAAACAAAAAGTGTAAATAATATGAAAATAGCCATTACATCAACCGGAAATAATCTTGAGGCTAGATTGGATAACCGCTTTGGAAGATGCCCCTATTTCGCTGTTTATGACACAGAAAGTCAGTCCGTCGAATTTATTCCCAACCCGAAAATAGAAAACATCGAAGGAGCAGGGCCTGCTTCCTTTCAATTAATTGCATCTCAGGGTGTAGGGAAAGTTGTCTCCGGTGAGTTTGGGGTTAAGGTCAAATCCTTATTCGACAGTCTTAAAATTCAGCTAGTTGTATTAGATGATCCTAAAAAAAAGAAGATAAGTGACATTATTCAAATGCTAAACCATAAAAATTAAACATCATGCCACAAATGGATGGTACAGGTCCGGAGGAGAAAGGTTCAAAAACTGGACGGGGATTGGGTAAATGCAGAAAAGTGGATTAAAAAATATTAATCATTAAAAAGGAGGTTATTATGCCAGGATTAAACAATCGGGGCCCTCTTGGAGAAGGGCCTATGACCGGTAGAAGAATGGGCAGGTGCAATCCCGATAATAAAGGGAAAACTGACGATGAAATTTTACAAAACAGGGATTCATCGCAACAGCCAGGTCGGGGCTTAGCCGGTGGACCGCGATTTAGAGGTGGTCATGGCTTGGGACGCGGACAAGGAATGGGGCATGAGAGTGGCTTTGGGCTCGGGAGAGGAATTTAGAAAACTCTGGCTTTAGATTTTGGGATCCAATAACCCCGGTCTATGGGGAAATCACGTAAATAATAAAAAGACCATACAAAAAAATGATTATGAAGAAGATAATTGCCATACCATTGGAAAACAACGCATTATGCCCTCATTTTGGCCATTGCGAACAGTTTGCTATTGTTGAAGTAGAGAATGGTACAATAATGGATATCAAAGAAGTTACGCCTCCAGAACATACTCCTGGACTGTACCCCCGCTGGGTCGCCAGTTTTGGAGTAACCGATGTGATTGGAGGGGGCATGGGCCAAAAAGCCATTGATTTGTTCAATCAGCAAAATATAAATGCTTTTGTTGGTGCTCCAATAAAATCAGCAAGGGAGCTTGTCACTGATTTTCTGGATAATAGGCTAAACCTTAGTGCCAATTACTGCAACCACGATAAAAGTCACAATTGTTAAAAAATTGGTTATTATGAACAAACTAGCGATTATCGTAATTTGTGGGTTGTTGATGATGTCTTGCAATCAACCGACAAAACAGGCTGTGTCTGCAAAAATGGATGCAAGCAATGGGCCAGTTTCAGAACCAGTTAGGGATGGGGTATTTATCCATATTACCCAAATTCTTCAATTTTACGAAAGGCCGCATTATTACATTGGATTATTAGGATGATCGAGATGATTAGCATAGGAAAAGAAGTAATATCGGATTATCGATGTTTCTTCTGCTTCGCGAGAGCTTTTGAACGGATGCTTGAAAGGGACAATCTTTCGACGGAAGAAAAAAAGTTCTTCGCCCGTGATATGTTCGGCTTATTTGACAAGGGAAAAAACGATTTATCAATCCCGGAATTGTCAAGGAAGTTACATGTCCTTTTTAAACATTACAGCAATAATCCTGATCCATATCAAGATGTAAAGAAGAGTAGTAACGACTTGGTATTAGCGATGTATCCAGAATTGAAGAATATGGTTTTCAATTCTGCAAACCATTTCGATACTGCCTTGAGACTAGCGATAGCAGGAAATATTATTGACTTTGGTCTAAGTAACGATTTTAATTTGCAGGGAACTATAGATAAAGTTTTTAATTCTGATTTTGCCATTGATGATTCTGTTCAATTAAAACAGGCTCTGTTTGAGGCCAAGACGGTGCTTTATTTGGGCGACAATTGTGGTGAAATGGTTTTTGACAAGCTTTTTATCGAAACGTTGATGCATCCCAATTTATTTTATGCAGTTCGTGGAGCTCCTGTAATCAACGATGCTACAGTGGACGATGCGAAATATGTTGGGATTGACGTGGTCGCTGATGTCATTTCGAACGGTTATGATGCCCCTTCAACAATTCTGGACCATTGTTCAGATGAATTTATAGATGTATTCAACCGTGCAGATGTAATCATTTCAAAAGGTCAGGGTAATCTTGAAGGTTTGCTGGGATATAAAAACAAGGACATTTATTTTCTCTTAATGGTAAAATGTGAGGTCATTGCCGACACTTTGAATGTTAAAAAGGGAGATTTTGTTGTGAAAAAGCAGGATTAAATTGGTGATGGAAACGATCAAAATTGGAATTATTATTTGTGACAGGTACAAAACTTGCTCAGGTGGCAAGTGTTTCAAATCGCTCAAAAACCGCGATGGTGCTTTTTCGATGTACAAAAATATTGAAGTGGAGATTGCTGCCTTCACTACATGCGGAGGTTGCCCTGGTGGCAACATCGAATATGCTCCCGAAGAGATGAAAAAGAATGGCGTTACACATGTCCATTTTGCAACGGGATTTCTGGTAGGTTATCCTCCATGTCCTTACATTGAATCATTCAAAGAATTCATTTCTGAAAAGTATGGGATGAAAGTTATTTTGGGGACACATCCCATCCCACAGAAATATTTCCTGACACACAGTAGCCTAAATACTTGGGAAACAGTTTTTCTGAAAAAAGCTATACAGCCAACGCTTTCCGAAGAACAAATCCGCCTAAATTATGACTGATCGATCTAATATTAAAATTGCAGTTGCCAGTGGAAAGGGAGGGACAGGGAAAACCCTCGTTTCAACCAATCTTTTTTGGGCTGTACAAAATGCCGGAATTCCAGTTTCATTGGTTGATTGCGATGCAGAAGCACCCAATGCGGCACTATTTTTTTCTGGCAATTTTTTTGTAAGTTTTCCGGTTACTCAAAATGTTCCTGTAATTGATTCCACTAGTTGTGTGTTTTGCGGCAAATGTTCTGAATATTGCAACTATAATGCCATTGTTTTGCTTCCTGCAAATCATTTTATCCAGGTAGTCGAAGATTTGTGCCACGATTGTGGTGCATGTATTATAGCCTGTAAATATGGTGCAATCACCGAAAAAGTAAAACGAATTGGATCTGTACAATCAATACAACCAAACAACTTGACTGAAATCATCGAAGCACGAGCTGATGTGGGTGTTTTCTCACCTGTGCCTGTCATCAAAAAAGCAATCAAAGAGGTCAGTAACAAGTATCTGGCAATCTTCGATTCCCCTCCTGGTATATCATGTCCATTTATTGCAACGGTCTATCATGCCGATTTCGTGATCCTTGTTACAGAACCAACACCTTTTGGGTTACACGACCTGAAACTTTCGGCTGAGACGTTGCAACATCTCAACAAACAATTTGGGGTAATTGTCAACCGTGCCGGATTGGGTAACGTGGATGTATATGATTGGTTGCGAATCAACAAAATCCCCATGCTTATGGAAATCCCTTTCGACCGGGAAATTGCCCGTATCTATTCTGAAGGCCTTTTATTGGTAGAGGAAAAACCAGCTTATCAGATACGGTTTATTGAATTATTAAAAACAATAGGAGAATTATTACAACGATGAACGAAATAGTAATCCTAAGTGGTAAAGGAGGAACGGGTAAAACAAGCCTTAGTGCGGCATTTGCAACGATCAGGAATAATTGCATTGTTGCTGATTGTGATGTGGATGGAGCCGACCTCCATCTTATATTGCAGCCTGAAAACTATATCAATGAGAAATTTATAACCGGTCATAAAGCGGTTATTGATTTCAACACTTGTACAAATTGTAAATTGTGTGTTGATTATTGCCGCTTCGAGGCTATTTCCGTTCAGAATGAACAGGAATTTATTTCTGAAACTTCGTGCGATGGTTGCAAATTGTGTTCAAGGATATGCCCATCTAAATCTATTCAAATGGTTCCTAGCGATAAGAGTATCTGGTATATAGGAAATTATCGAAAGGGACTGATGGTACATGCACGTCTCTTTCCGGGAGAAGAAAATTCAGGCAAACTTGTAAATGTAGTTCGTGAAAATGCAAGAAAAATTTCAAATGAAACCGGATGGAAAACGATTATTATCGATGGTCCTCCGGGAACAGGATGTGCTGTAATCTCATCTATTACTGGTGCAAACACGGCCATTATCGTAACCGAGCCCACCCATTCAGGATTTCATGACATGAAAAGGATATTGGATCTCACTTCTAATTTTAAAGTGAGATCGTGCGTTGTGATTAATAAATTCGATCTCAACGAATCAATTTCTGACAAGATAGAAGGATGGTGTGTTGAAAATAGTATTCCGGTAATTGGAAAGATCGCCTTCGATGAGCAAATCGTAGCCGCTATGATTAACTGCCAAAGCATAATCGAGTGGCGGCCAGAATCCGAAGCAAGCAAGGAAATCATTTCAATCTACAAAATAATTTTCAATGATTAATAATTTATTCGGAATCAAGACTAAAGAACGTTGGTATTTGTCACAAAAAACAGTCTGAGAAAAATATTTATAATGATCTTACCAATTTTAAAATATGGTTCGCATATTCTTAGGAAACATTCAATTGCAGTTACCAAAGAGGATAACCGGATACAAATATCAGAAAATCTATTCGACACAATCAAAAAGGATGGTGCATGTGGTTTAGCGGCCCCTCAGGTAGGTATTCTGAAACGGGCTTTTGTTATTGATACTTCACCTTTGTTTGATGAGAGTAAGGGATTTGAAAAATATGAACAATTTTTTATAAATCCGGAAATCCTTTGGCAAAGCCCAGAAGAAGTTTATTTCAAGGAAGGATGCTTAAGCATCCCTGACATTTACGAGGACGTATTACGTGCCGACAAGATCAGGATAAGGTATTCTGACATTAATTTTAATACGATCGACGAAGAATTTGAAGGAATAAAAGCCAGGATCTTTCAACACGAATACGACCATCTGGAGGGCATTCTATTTATTGACAGACTTAGTCGTTTGAGACGGAAGTTTCTAACAAGTAAATTGGATAAAATCAAAAACACCAAAAACATAAAATCATGGATCAAAAACATCCTTTTCAAAAGATTAAACTTCCTAACATCCGGATGAAAAATATTTTTTGTTTGGTCAGGGAGGTGGCGAACATTTGTCAGGAACTTTCAATATTCCATTAATAACACAAATCCCTATGAACGAAACCATTTGCACAAGCTGCGATGAGGGCAAACTGAATGGACTGTTGAAGGAAAGTGAGGTTAGGCTTGCATTTGACAAACTTATAAATGTTATCATCAGTTCGAAAGAAGAATAGAAAAAATGATAGAACACAATTATTCATTTCGTGTGATGTACCCCGATACTGATCAAATGGGTACAGTTCACCATTCCAATTATGCGAAATACTATGAAATAAAAATGACCAAACAAGAAGCTATAGATAAAGCCCAGGCGTTTTTCGATGAGGGTTACGCTTGTTCGCAATCAATTTTATTAACTTTTTCAAACCAGTTTGACCTTGATGAAAGGACTGCAAAACTCATTGCTTCAACCTTTGGCGGAGGTATGGGCCGATTGCGCCAGAAATGTGGTGCGGTAACTGGCGGGTTCATGGTCCTTGGTCTTAAATATGGAAATGAAAACCCAAAGGATATGGAGACCAAATTAGCTGTATATAAAAAAGTCAGGGAATTGAACCATCAGATCGAAGAAATTCACGGTACAAGCAATTGTTCCGAGTTACTGAAAAAATTTGCATCCGAAGCAGATATTGCAGAACGGAAACACCATAAAATGATATGCAAAAAGGTTGTTGGTGACGTAACAGAGCGATTGTACGAATTGATAAATATCGAAAACAAATAAAAAATAAAGGATGAACACTAAACGAATTATCGTAATTGGCGGTTCGGCAGCAGGTCCAAAAGCAGCATCGAAAGCACGACGCATGGACGAATGTGCAGAAATAACCATTTATCAGAGAGCATCCGATCTTTCTATGGCTTCATGTGGTTATCCATACTACATAGGAGGATTCTTTGATGACAGGAGCCAGCTCCTATGCTCACCTGCCGGGGTAGTCCGCGACTCAAAATTCTTTTGGAATGCGAAGAAAATTACAACAAAAGTGTTGACCGAAGTCACAGCCATCGACAGGCAGAATAAACGAATTGAGTTTACACGCATTGTTAATGGTGAAAAAGGGACAGCAGAATATGATAAACTAATTATTGCCACTGGGTCAACACCCCGCAAACCCCCCATTCCAGGAATTGAACTAGATGGGGTCACGACCCTTCAGTCGCTGCCCGATGCCGACTATTTGCGGAAGGTCAGGGATGAAGGCAAAATCAAAAAGGCTGTTGTAATCGGTGGAGGACTAATCGGTATCGAAACTTGTGAAGCACTCCACCTGGCAGGTATTGAAATTACAATTATTGAATTATTGCCACAATTGCTTACTTTTCTCGATAAGAAAATGGCAAAACTCGTTGAAAAATACATTCAAACCAAGACAAATGTTATTCTGGAAAATGGTGTCGCCTCATTTATTGGTGAAAATAATACACTTACAGCTGTAAGACTGGAAAATGGCACTGAAATTCCATGTGAATTGGCAGTAATAGCCATCGGTGTTGTACCCAATACCAACCTTGCAAAAAAAGCCAACTTATCAATTGGCATCACTGGCGGGATAGTTGTAAACGACTATATGCAAACCTCAGACCCTGATATTTATGCCGTTGGCGATTGTATCGAAATACCAAATCTGATTACAGGGAATCCTGTACATGCTCCCTTTGGAGATTTGGCCAACTTACAGGGACGCGTGGCTGGTGAAAATATAATTTCCGGAAATGTAACCAGATTCCCTGGAACTATACAAACCGGGATATGTAAAGTATTCGATTATGGTGTTGGAGCTACCGGGTTATCAAAGAAAAATTGCTTGAAATCAGGAATGATAAATATCGAAACAGTTGTCAATGCAAGTCTCGACAAACCTGGTTTTATGCAAGGGAAATTGTTGGTGACCAAGTTGATAGTCGAAAAATCGAATGGCCTAATTTTAGGCGCCCAAGTACTTGGTCCCGGCGACGTAAGCAAACAGGTAGCCATTTGGGCAATGGCCATAAAGGGCAAACTTACAGTAAATGATATGGTTAATGCCGACCTTCCGTACGCTCCGCCATATTCGCTGGCCATCGACCACAGTATCGCAACTGCCCACATCATGCAAAACAAGTTAAATGGTCGTTTCAGTGGAATATCGTCTGAACAACTTAAGGAGAAACTTAAAAACAAAGAACCACTTGTTTTATTGGATGTCCGTAATCCCGATGAATATGAACAAATGCGATTGGGAATTGGGGAAATACTTATACCGTTGGGACAGCTTCGTAATCGGTTAAAAGAATTTCCACAGGATAAAAATGCCGAAATTATCACCTGGTGCAAAATATCACTTCGGGGGTACGAAGCAGCCTTGATTCTTCAGGCAAACGGATACGAAAGAGTGAAAGTTCTTGAAGGTGGCATTATGGCCTGGCCATATAAACGGGAAAAGTAATTATAGCAAGACATCATAAACCAATATAATGAAAAAAATGGTCCGAAAGGAGAATGACAATCCTACAAACAGTAACATTCAATTTAACATGTTATTATAACTGTTCAACAAATCGAAAGCTTACTGTGGTCGCAAAATAAACATCACGGTAACGTTCCAAGTTTGGAGAAAATAATTGGGTAACTTTTTGAGTTAATTGCATGAGGAGCTTTTTTCATGAAAAGTATTGCAATCATAAGCAAAAATGTAAGACCAATTAAAATGATTCCAAAATAAGAATAAACTGTGCTGAAAAAAATTACATTTGCTCCACAAATACTCGATGTAATACCAAAAACAATCATAATCATCACATCCATAAAAAGAAGGGAAGGAAGGACGAGGAGTAATTTTAAAAAATTTTGTTTCATGCTGGAAGAGTATTAGTGCATTTAATTTAAAACATTTAAAAACTGCATCAAAAATACACAAAATAATAATAATAAACAAATGCTCATAATAAATTTAACGAACAATTGATCATTAAAAATGTCAAGACCAAAACGAATACGAAAAATGAACAATCCCCCACATTTCAAGGGATTCATTCCTATCGGGTTAACAGAGGAGAACCATCCGGTGGTTATCAATTTTGAAGAGTACGAAGCAATTCGATTGAGTGATTTTGAGCTAAACGGTCAGGTTGAAGCTTCCAAAATAATGGGAATTTCGCGTCCTACCTACACACGAATCTATGAGAGTGCAAGGCGCAAAGTTGCTGAAGCATTTATTCTGGGCAAAACAATCATTTTTGAAGGAGGCAAGGTATATTTTGACAGCGAATGGTACTCCTGTAATCGTTGTGGCTGTTGGTTCAACCACACTGAAAAAGAGCAATCAATTTTAAATTGTTCATTATGTGGTTCGACAGAAATTGAACAATTTAGTGGAAATTCTATATATGAATCACCCGAATACATTTGCATTTGCCCTAAATGCGGTAATGAAAAAATTCATTTGCCAGGGATGCCATGTAAAAATGAAACCTGTTCAACCTGTGGTTCCCAGATGATACAAAAAATTGAAGATCAGGAACAACAAATGAAAAGCAAAAAATGTAATAAATGAAAGTTTAAAAATGAAAGTTGCAATCACATCAACAGGAAATAGTCTGGAATCAAAATTGGACAGCCATTTTGGCCGTTGTTTGTATTTTGTCGTTTATGATACAGAAAGTCATGCCATTGAGCTGATTCCTAACCCATACAAAGAAAATATCGAAGGGGCTGGTCTGGCATCTGCTCAATTAATTGCATCAAGAGGAGCTGAAAAAGTTGTTTCCGGTGAATTTGGAACCAAAGTAAAATCCCTTTTCGATAGTCTCAAGATTAAGCTGATTATTTTAAAAGACCCTGATAAGACGATAAATTCAATTATCGAATTAATAAATCGCAAATGACAATATCGGTCAGATAAGTATAGTTGTTTATAATGGGGTGTTGACCAATATTGTTGTATATAATCTTATAGGTTGTGAATAAAGCAGTTGTAAAATCTTTAATGGAGAACTTCTGAAGAACAGAATAATATATGTAGATGAAATCACAGAAATAGCTGAAAATTTATTCATTGTGCCTGAAATTGAGATTTTCAATTCCTTTGATACACATTTGCAATATTCATTTAGCTAGTTATTATTCTCTCAATAGAGTTTCTTTCCTTGCAAGATAGCGTGTTTATCTCAAATAGCGCATGTTCAATTTTTGTTTTGAAAGCCCAACAAGTCATTTGACGCAACGAAAGCCTTCTTGCAAATTCATAAGATGAAATATCTTCCCTTCCCTTGCAGGTATTATAGGCAATATAAAACGCTTTGCTGATCGGAAACTTAACCCCGTGAAAAATTGTCCCATTTGTGGCAGTTTCTTTGGCCTTACATTTGGTACATCGAAGGGAGAACGGCTCACTTCCACTGCAGGAATTGGTGTTCCCACATTTCTTACACACAAAACCTTTATCCCATTTTATCCCAGACAAGAACTCAAGACATTTTTCATCGCTCCTAAACATTTCGTCAAGTTTCTCATTACCAATGCTATGATTGAATATTTGGTCCATAATTCAGATAATTATCTGCAAATATAAAATAATTAGTGCTATTAATGTGATTTAAGTGCTACTAAAGCGATTTATTTGAAATTCTTTTTGTAGTTTTGCAATCGAAACATTTTAAAATATATACAATGGAAAACAATTGTGAAGTTAAATCGACCCCTGCATCGGCCAAAGAGTTTTTCAAATCCGGGAATTTTTGGAAACCCTTCCTGGGTGTTACACTTGGTGGCCTTGCGGGATTTTTGTATTACTATTTTGTAGGTTGTTCGTCAGGGAGTTGTGCAATTACAAGCAGCCCATATATGAGCACAATTTATGGTGGGCTTATGGGTTTGTTCGTCGTGAAAAGTCCTTGCAGCAGGGGAAGGTGCTAAAAAAAGTGATGGTGATTAGGTGGACAAATAGGTGCAAAAAACCCATATTAGATTGCAGTTGGTACGAATAATTATAAATATAAATCTTAATTTTACGAATATGAAAAAGCTGATTATTTCAATTGCCCTTGGTTTTACATTTCTGATGAGCAATTGCAATGCCGGGAATCCGGTAAAAACCGTTGGCAACCCAAATACCCCAAAGTCGGGCAGTGTAATTTACATGACTAATGAGGTTTTTAAGCAGAAGGTTTTTAATTATGAAAAGAACAAAGAGTGGAAGTATGAAGGAAATGTCCCAGCAATTATTGACTTTTACGCTTCATGGTGCGGCCCATGCCGGATGTTGTCGCCGAGGGTCGAAGAAATAGCCAAAGAATACGCCGGGAAAATTGTAGTTTACAAAGTTGATACCGATGCAGAACAAGCACTTGCCCAAAGCATGGGTATTTCAAGTTTGCCAACATTGTTGTTTATACCGGTCAAAGGCAAACCCAGGGCTTCTATGGGACTTGTGCCGAAAGAGACACTCGTAAAAGCAATCAATGAGATTTTATTGGTTAAATAAACCCCAAATAAATGTATTTCTCAAAACACAATATATTCTCAAAAATTAAAGACTCGGATGATTTCTTTATTGTCAACCTCCTCACAGGCAATGCAGATATCCTGACCCCCGATTATGCCGATAAAATCCTGAAAGTCAAAAACAACGAAGAAATGATTGACGATCAGTTTATTGGCGAGTTAAAGGAAAAAGGTTATTTGGCAGATGAAAAAGAGGAAGGCAAACTTTACAAGAGTAAATACCTCGATTTTCTGGATAACCGCGATGACGATGAGATCCAACTGTTCTTTGTCCCCAATTATAGCTGCAATTTTGCATGTTCGTATTGTTATCAGGACGAGTATGCCCCTACAAAAGGGCTGTTGAGCAACGAAATCATCGATTCATTTTTTGATTATGTCGAAAAGGAATTTGCCGGAAAACGAAAATACATCACCATTTTTGGGGGCGAACCTTTGTTGAATTCCCCCCGGCAAAAGGAACTGGTCGATTATTTCATCTCAAAGGCAAATGCCGCTCAACTTGATGTTTGCATTGTCACAAATGGCTATACATTGGTCGAGTATATGGATAGTTTAAAACATGGGAATATGCGTGAAGTCCAGATCACCCTGGATGGGACCGCCAAATTCCATGACTCCCGTCGTTTTCTAAAGGGAGGGTCCGGCACCTTTGACCGGATTGTCGAAGGGGTCGATGCGTGCATCGCCAATCAGATTACAGTCAACCTGAGAATGGTAATCGACAAAGAGAACATTGATAACCTTCCTGAACTGGCCCAATTTGCAATTGACAAAGGGTGGACATCAAGTGCCTATTTTAAAACCCAAATAGGCCGGAATTATGAACTGCACCATTGTCAATCATCAGGGGATAAGCTTTTTAGCCGAATCTCATTGTTTGAGAAAATTTATGACCTGACAAAACGATATCCCCATATCCTTGAATTTTACAAACCTGCCTATTCCATTTCGAAGTTTCTTTCAGAAAATGGAAGTTTGCCCGATCCATTGTTTGACGCCTGTCCGGCGTGTAAAACAGAATGGGGCCTTTGATTATACCGGACATATTTACTCCTGTACAGCAACAGTCGGTAAAGATGACGAGGCACTTGGAACGTTTTACCCTGAAAAAAACCAACTTAAAGAACTCATTAATGTCTGGGAATCAAGGGATGTCGTATCGATCCCTGAATGTAAGGAATGTGGCGTACAGCTGGCTTGCGGCGGCGGCTGCGGATCAGTGGCCAAAAACAAAAGTGGAACAGTATGTTCAACCGACTGCAGGCCAATAAAAGAATTATTGGAATTAGGATTTGGAGCATATTTTAATGAAAATTAAAAATATATATTGTAAATTGCAGAATATTTAATATCAATCATATGAAAGAAATAATCGCGTCCGAATTTGAAAACGAAGTATTAAAAAGTGGAAAAGTTGTCCTCGATTTTTATTCATCTGAATGTCCTCCCTGCGAGGCATTGGCACCAAAATTTGAATCATTGGCCGGGTTATATGGCAATGACATTAAATTTGTAAAGATTTTCAGGCAGAAGAACAAAGAACTTGCCGACAAATTGGAAGTTCGGTCTTCTCCTACACTTTTGTTCTTTGAAGATGGCAAGGAGGTTTCCGACCGGTTGTCAGGTGGGATCAAAAGGAGCGATATTATTGCCAATCTGAATACATTGCTATCAAAGGATCAGATTTCAGAAATTAACAATAAAATCACCCCAACTGTTACCGAATATGATGTGATGATTTTAGGTGCTGGTCCCGGAGGGTTGACAGCAGGCCTCTACCTTTGTCAGGCAAAAATAAATACTGTACTGATCGACATTGCTTTACCAGGTGGGAACGTTGCCACAACCCACGAAGTCTCCAACTATCCAGGGTTTATCGAACCTCAGAAAGGTTATATGCTGTCGCACAACATGTCGGAGCAGACCAAGCTTTGCGGCACTGCCTACAAAGTTGCGGTTGATGTCTCAATGGTTGACCTTGTGAAGAAGGAAGTAATCCTGGATGAATATGAAACCATCAAGGCAAAAAAGATCATTATCGCTACAGGAACGTCACCCAACCTTATTGGAGTGCCCGGTGAAAAAGAGTTGAAAGGAAAAGGGATATCCTATTGCGCGACTTGCGATGCAAAATACTATGGTGATAAAGAGGTGGTTGTGATCGGTGGTGGTAATTCTGCAGTCGAGGAAGCCGATTTTATTGCGAAGTTTGCAAGCAAAATAACCATGGTCCACCAGTTTGATACGTTTACTTCCAACAAAACCGCACAGGAAAAGATATTTTCCAATCCAAAAATCAGCACATTGTTTGAGCATGAGCCACGCTCTTTCAAACGTGTTGGCGACAAGATGGTCACTGAGGTTGAAGACCTCAAAACCAAAGAGATCAAGACATTGGAGAGTGACGGTGTATTTATCTTTATAGGCATGAAGCCCAATATCCAGTTGTTTAAAGACAAGCTCACACTTGACCAATGGGGCTATATCAAAACCGATGAAGACATGCGGACAAGCCTTCCCGATGTTTTTGCAGTCGGCGACGTGATCAGTAAAAAGTACCGCCAGATTACCACCGCTGTTGCTGATGGGACCATTGCGGCCATTGCGATTGCGAAAGAGATGAACTGAACTGTTTGGGATGAAATTAATAATTAACAATATTATTCAGTTCTATTACCAGGGTTTTAGAAACATGACCATAGGTAAAAGACTCTGGACAATCATTATCATAAAACTGGTCCTTCTGTTTTTGGTACTGAAGGTTTTTTTCTTCCCCAATTTTTTGAAGACTCATTTCAAGACGGATGCTGAACGCAGCAATTATGTTATAGAACAATTAACTAAATAAGTAGGAATGGAACACATTGATTTTTCGCTTGTCGATTGGTCCCGGGCTCAATTTGCACTCACCGCATTGTACCATTGGTTGTTTGTGCCATTGACGCTGGGACTTTCATTTATTATTGCTTTTATGGAAACGCTCTATTACCGGACGGGAAATCCTGAATGGAAGCGTATTACCAAATTCTGGATGACCCTTTTTGGCGTCAATTTCGCCATTGGGGTAGCCACGGGAATTATCCTCGAATTTGAATTTGGCACAAACTGGTCGAATTATTCGTGGTTTGTAGGTGACATTTTTGGGGCACCGCTGGCCATTGAAGGGATAATGGCCTTCTTTATGGAAAGTACGTTCATCGCAGTCATGTTCTTTGGATGGAACAAAGTGAGCAAGAAATTTCACCTTGCCTCTACCTGGCTGGTTGCGATTGGATCGAACCTTTCAGCATTGTGGATCCTGGTGGCAAATGCCTGGATGCAGTATCCGGCTGGAATGCGGTTTAATCCCGATACGGCAAGAAACGAAATGGTCAATTTCTGGGAAGTGTTGTTTTCACCTGTGGCGATCAATAAATTTTCACATACAGTTTTGTCGGCTTATATTCTTGCATCCATTTTTGTGATTGGTGTGAGTGCATGGTTTATCCTGAAAAACAGAGAGTTACCATTTGCAAAAAAGAGCATTAAAATTGCCGCCATATTTGGTATTGTCGCTTCATTTTTGACCATGGTTACCGGTGATGGTTCCGCCCGAAATATGGCCAAGTACCAGCCTATGAAATTTGCGGCAATGGAAAATTTATACGATGGACAGAAGAACGCCCCCCTTGTTGCAATTGGAATACTTAAAGAAGATAAACAGGAAGCCTTACATAAAAAGCAGGATTTCCGTTTCCAGATTGAGATTCCCAACATGCTTTCCTACATGGCCTTTCTTGATCCGAATGCCTATGTACCGGGAATTAAGGATTTGGTTCATGGAAATCCCGAATACAAGATTATGTCCATAAAGGAGAAAAGTGAAAAAGGAAAGGTAGCAATCCAATCACTGGCTGAATATAAAAACGCCAAAAAAGCAAAGAACGATACGCTAGCAAAAAGTGCATTAACTAAATTTGAAGCCAATTACCCCTGGTTTGGTTATGGCTATTATGCAGGAAGGGACGAACACGAATTAATCCCGAATATCCCCTTAACGTTTTATTCCTTCAGAATTATGGTTGGTCTTGGATTTCATTTCCTTGCACTCTTTCTGGTGGTTTTGATCCTACTCAAAAAGGAGAAACTCGAAAAAAGCAAAATAGTCTTATATACAGCGCTTTGGACAATTCCGTTGGCTTATATAGCCTCTGAGTTGGGCTGGATTGTAGCTGAAGTAGGGCGTCAGCCTTGGGTGATTCAGGATATTTTACCTGCCATAGCAGCAGTATCCCAAATTAAAGCCACCTCGGTACAAATCACTTTCTGGCTCTTTTTCATCCTTTTTACCGGTTTGTTAATTGCCGAAATTAAGATCATGCTTTCACAGATCAAAAAAGGTCCGGCAACAGAATCTGAATCCAAACTATAAATTTTTTAAATCCGAAATTATGTTTGAAACATTTTCACATATCCTTTTACAGCAATACTGGTGGATCATCGTTTCATTGCTGGGCGCCATTCTCGTCTTTCTGATGTTTGTACAAGGGGGACAAACACTGTTATATACCATTGGGAAAACGGAGGACGAAAGGACAATTTTGGTAAACCTTTTAGGACGTAAATGGGAACTGACCTTTACAACACTGGTAACTTTCGGTGGTGCATTTTTCGCCTCCTTTCCGTTGTTTTACTCAACCAGCTTTGGAGGTGCCTATTGGGTTTGGATGCTGATCCTGATTGCCTTTGTTGTTCAGGCTGTTGCCTATGAATACCGCTCAAAGCCCAATAATTTCCTGGGCAAGCGAACATTTGAAGTAATGTTGTTCTTAAACGGATTGTTGGGGACAGTTTTGATAGGCACAGCAGTGGCAACCTTCTTTACGGGATCTGAATTTTCGGTTGATAAGTTGAATCTTACAAGATTAACAGGAGATCAGATGCCGGTCATTTCTGAATGGAAAGGTTTGGCCAACGGACTTGAAGCCGCCTTCAATCTGCAGAACCTTAGTTTAGGATTAACCGTATTCTTTCTCTCGCGCGTTTTGGCTTTACTCTATTTTATGAACAGGTTGAGAAATGCCGAAATGATGGAAAGGGTTAAGAAACAATTGTTAATCAACTCAATACCTTTTGTGGTGTTCTTTTTGACTTTCACAATATGGCTAATTCTCTCCTCCGGGTTCGCCGTCGATCCTGCAACCGGTGTAGTATCCATGGAACCATTCAAATACCTGCATAATCTGCTGGCCATGCCGGTAGTAGCCGTTTTATTGTTATTGGGAGTTGCTATGGTTTTGGTTGGAATTATCCGTCCTTTAACCTGCTTTGTAAAATGCGGGACAAAGGGAATCTGGCTTTCAGGTTTAGGTACTATCCTTACGGTTTTTTCACTTTTACTTTTGGCAGGATTTAACAATACAGCCTATTATCCGTCAACGTTTGACCTGCAAAGCTCGTTGACCATACAGAACAGTTCGTCGAGCCATTACACGTTGACGATTATGAGCTACGTCGCGTTATTGGTGCCCTTTGTGATTGCTTATATCTGGTATGCATGGCGTTCAATTGACAACAAGAAAATTGATATCGAAGAGATCAATGCAGAAACGCATGTCTATTAAAATAGAATGAAGATCATCACAATCTTTATGCTGCTGTTTATTTTCACATCTTGTGTGAATGGACAGCAGCAGCCATTTCAAGTAACGATCAAGCCCTTTCAAATAAGTGGACTCGTTGGCATTCAGTCCTTTGCTATTGGACATTCTGACGGGAAATGGCTCATCATTGGTGGACGTTTGGATGGCTTGCACCGGCGCCAACCCTGGGCCTCATTTGATAAGGCAGGACAAAACGATCAGCTTATCGTTGTTGATCCGGTTGGGCTGAAAAAGTGGTCCGCACCACTTTCATCGTTGCCAATTCCCATGCAGGAACAATTAAGTTCAACAAATATGGAATTTCAACAAGATGGACCTTATCTGTATGTCGCCGGGGGATATGGCTATAGCAATTCAGAGGCTGATCATATTACCTATCCATATCTTACAGCTATAAAAGTTCCTGAAGTTATCAAATCCATAATTGCCGGAACATCTTTCGCTTCCAGTTTCAGGCAAATTAAAGATCAACGGCTTGCAGTTACAGGCGGATATCTCAACAAAATAGATGGCACTTATTATCTCACTGGCGGGCAACGGTTTGAGGGACGTTACAATCCTATGAACCATCCTACCTTTAAACAAGAATATACCAATTCGATACGGAAATTCAACATCCATGACAATGGATCTGAACTTAACGTAACACATGTGGAAGAGTTGACAGATACTGTGAATTTGCACCGGAGGGATTTCAACGTGATTCCCCAAATATTGCCTGATGGTTCACAAGGACTGACCGCTTTTTCCGGTGTTTTTCAGTTAAATGCCGATTTGCCATATTTGAATTGCGTAAATATTGATAGTTCAGGGTATAAAGTGAACAACGATTTTGCACAGTATTATAATCAATACCAATGTGCACATATTCCGCTATATTCTGCCAAAGCTAATGAAATGCACAACTTGTTTTTTGGTGGGATTGCCCAATATAGCGACAGTGCCGGTATCCGGATTCAAAATAATGATGTTCCATTTGTAAAAACGATTACCAGGGTCACGAGAAACTCAAGCGGTAAAATGACAGAGAATAAGTTGCCAATCGAAATGCCCACATTTTTGGGGGCTGGAGCAGAATTCATCCCCGTTGAAAACCTGCCAAAGTATGGGAACGAGGTTATAAAATTGGATGCGCTTCCCTCTGGTTCTACATTACTCGGATATATTTACGGTGGCATCAACAGTAGTATTCCCAATATTTTTTGGATAAACGATGGTACCCAAAGTGTTACAAGCAGTACGATATTCAAGGTTTATATTGTGAAGGGGATGTGAGGAATGAACATAAACTATAAACCCAATACTTCAAGATCTGATCAAATAAAAAGTTGTCTTACTTCAATTTTTAGATTGTCGTGCTCAAACAGGAAAACCTCTTTTCAAACTGTATTATTTGATAAATTTGTATCTTAAAAACAAAAAAAAATATTCATGGTACACTCCAATTCAAAATACATCGAAAATACGGCTGCTGTTATTCAGGCAAAAACTCAGATGTTAACTCCTAAAGATGGAGATGCCGGACCAGTCAATAAAAACCAGGTCCCCATTTCAGAATTGAATATGAATAGTTTTTCCCCTTTTGGATGTGAAATCAAATCCAATATTACAGTTAAAAGTCTGGATTTGGATGTCGATGACCTGTCAGCCTTCCGATGGTAACAGTTTCATATTTGATATCGATACTAACTTCCAAAGACTCAATAAGTATATTTGAAGTATGCTAATATTTATTGCTATACTTTTTGCGGGTGCCTTGTTTGCGGGGTTCATCGGTTCACTAACGGGCCTGGGCGGTGGTGTTATCATTGTGCCACTATTAACCATAGGAATGGGTGTTGACATCCACTATGCAATAGGAACTTCATTGATATCAGTCATTGCAACCTCGTCAGGTGCAACATCGGCCTATCTGAAAGAAGGTATTTTAAATATCCGGATTGGAATGTTCCTCGAAATTGCCACAACTCTGGGGGCTATCGCAGGTGCTGCAATTGCGGTTTTTGCACCTACCCAAGCAATTGCTGTAATTTTCGGATTTGTTCTTTTGTATTCAGCAATTGTCTCTTTTCTAAAAAGTAAGGAAATAGTGGATAAAGAAATTCCCCAAGAAACGAAATCCGGATGGTTGATTGAATTGTTGAAAGCAAAAGGTACCTATCCTACTGCGAATGGATTTAAAAATTACACATTGCAAAATTTGGGTGGTGGTTTTATTGTTATGACCTTTGCAGGAATCTTATCCGGTTTATTGGGAATTGGCTCCGGTGCTTTAAAGGTTATTGCCATGGATTCAGTTATGAAAATACCCTTTAAGGTTTCTACATCAACAAGTAATTTCATGATTGGTGTCACAGCAGCTGCCAGTGCGGGTATTTATCTGAACCGGGGATATATTGATCCGGTATTGTCCATGCCTGTGATGGTTGGCGTTTTAATTGGTTCCCTTGTTGGGGCAAAATTTCTTATTAGGTCCCATACCAAATCAATTCGCCTGGTTTTTGCTATAGTAATTACCTTGTTGGCATTTGAAATGATCTTTAACGGTTTAGCCAAAAACATTTGATATGGCAACAAATACAAAACGGTGGAATGATGGCAAGATGAGGGATATCATGGGCACATTGTTACGTGTTGGGGTAATAGCAGCCGCCTTTCTGGTAACCGTGGGAGGCATATTGTTTTTCATCCAGCATCCAAAAGAAATTTTCGATTATACAACTTTTAGGGGAGAACCTGACAGATTTCGAAAGGTACATCTTATCGTAAGTGAAGCATTCAATTTTAGGGGTAGGGACGTTATCCAGCTTGGGCTTTTGGTGCTTATTTCGACACCAGTATTCAGGGTTATCTTTTCGTTGATCGGATTTTTGATTGAAAAAGACCGGATATATGTTGTAATTACTACGATTGTTTTAATCATTCTTTCTGTCAGTTTATTTAGTAATTATCTATCATTCTGATTATCTAGTGTTTAAATGAAAAAACAAAATGTCTTCTTTTTTATTTTAGCAATCCTACTAAATAGTTGTAGCTCTGAGGATCACCTAATATTTAACAATATTCGGATAAATGGCAATCTTATGATTTTTGTAAATGAGTTGACTAAATTGGGATTTATTGTATCTGACCCAACGAAGAAAAATGAAATCATTTTGAATGGAAAATTCTTAAACAAGGATTGTAAAATTAATGCTTTTGGAACTGTGGAAAATAATCTGGCATATAAAGTAATTGTTGATATGCCGGAAGAGAGTCCTGATTCACTTGGAACCAGTTTCGGTAAATTGCAAAAGTTGTTCACCATAATTTATGGACCTGGAACAAGCAGGTACCAACAATTTAAAGTTAGGGAAAGCCTTCTTTTTAATGTACCAAGGCTCAAAAGGAACGTACGAAAAGGGGATTTCACCAAATATGCCACTGATTCAGGCGATATCTTTTTGGAAGTCCAGGAAGGATATATTTCTATAACTTATTTGGATAGATTGAACAATGACATCAATAACAAGGAATTGGAGGAAGGGGACAAAAAAGAAATAAGCGAAGGTAAATAGGCGCATAACCATTAAGGAGAGAAATTAATTTAAAAACAAAATCCTTCTGAGTTTTTACACCCGGAAGCGATTTTGTTTCTGTCCTTTTCAATAAATCTATTTCACCACAACCACTTTCCTGCTTACAGCAAAAGTCCCGAAATAACCTACTGCCCCACCTGAAATATTGGTAAGTGGGTTTGCCTGAGGTGCCGAGGCTGAAGCCATTGGTCCCTTCTTGTTTCGCAGGATATTGTTGACTGTCTTATAATAATCGTAATTATCGGTATTGATGTGGTACAATTCAATCGTTGCCGTGTCCCCCAAATTAAAAGTTGGCCGTTGTAATGGGTAATCTATCCTTTGGCCATCGGTAACCTCATCGCTGTAGATTTGATAATAACTGGCCAATGAATCGGTATTGGCCGTAAGCGATTCGATACGGTAAAAATCCGTACTGCCGGAAGGGTCTTTAAAATAGCACTTTATGTAATAGCTACTGGTAGTTTCCTTTTTATGGGGGCCACCGCCACCTGATACAATCTTTGGGGAAGCGATCGAATCCAATACCACAGGATAAGGAAGATAGGACGATGCTTCGTAAGTAACCCCTTCGGAAACAATCTTCAAATGATAGGTGCGCCCGTTGACACCCCGTAAGGCTGTTGTCTGGTAATTTCCTGGGGCCGATTCTTTTAATGTCTCGGAATCTCCCACATTGTCACTGATTGTAACCACAGCATGGCTCACCGTTGGAAACGAGTCGTTCGAACTGAAAAAGCTTTCGCTCCTTGACAAGCTGACGATGTAAGGTCCCGGCTGATCGGTGACAATTGCGGTGACGGTCAACCGTGGCGAGGCTGTATTGAGGTCGATTGTTATAATTTCTTCACATGACCATATTGTGATGGTCGAAATGATTGCAAAGAGGACAAGTTGAATTTTTATACTTTTCATTGTTAAAATTTAAAAGTGTAGGTAACTGATGGAAGGACAGGGAATAGGGAAAGCTTCACAACTTCTGTTTGTGTGGGATCTATTTCGCTTGGGCGGAACGATATGGAATAAGCGTTCATCCGGTTATAAACGTTATAGACCGAAAAGCTCCAGGAAGACTCGTATTTCTTTGTCTTTTTTTGGACCCAGGTGGCTGCCAAGTCCAAACGGTGATAGTCGGGCATCCGGTAGCCGTTGCGTTCAGAGTAAAAAGTGATGATCCTGTTATCAGCCAGGTATTTGCCACTTGGAAATGTCACCGCGTTACCGGTGTAATAGACCCATGTGCCCGAAAGTGTCCAACGTGGCGACATTTGGTAAATACCAACCACTGAAATTTCATGGCGCCGGTCTTGCTTTGCTGGAAATGCCATTCCCATATCGATGTCGGCAAATGTCCGGTCGGTAAAAGAGAGGGTGTAACTGATCCATCCGTTAAACTTTCCGTACCGCTTCTTCGCGTAAAGCTCAAATCCATAAGATTTTCCCTTCCCAAAAACCAGATCGGCCTCGGCTGTCTTGTTCAACACAAACTGTGCCCCGTTTTTATATTCGATCTGGTTCTGCATGTCCTTATAATACACCTCCACCGAAGTTTCAAACAAGTTGTCTTTAAAATTTTTATAGAGGCCCAACGAATATTGGTCGGCAATTTGAGGTTTCACAATGCTACTGCTCGGGATCCATAAATCGGTCGATTGGTACGATGTTGCATTCGACAGTAGATGGACGTATTGCTGGGTTCTGGCGTAAGATGCTTTCAATGAGCTGCTTTCATTAAGTATATAATTTGCACTTAATCGCGGTTCTAAGCCCAAATAGGTCTTGATAATTTTATTGGCTGCATAAGTTGTTGTATCCGTGGTGATCCCATTTTTGTCAAAGCCATAAATGGTCGTTGGCCCCAATAGGTTGAAATTCGATATGCGGATACCGGCATTAATTTTAAGCTTAGGGGTTACTGCATATTCATCCGAAATGAATCCTGCGTTTTCCAAAGCGTACCTTTTCGGAATATCGGAGTTTAGAAGAGAAACCGTTGACGTGCCTGTTACGCTGCCCGGTATAAACGAATGGTAAATACTGTTGAAACCCGCTTTCAGGGTATGTTGCGAATTAAGGTAATATTGCCATTCCTGTTTAAGGTTGAAATCGCGTATCGAGGACTGGACATTTACCTGGGTGCTGTCGCTCCCCAATTGCATATTGTAGGTGAAATCGCTGTATATCAGAGATGTGTTCATAAACAGCTTACTCGAAAATAGATGGTTCCAACGCAAGGTCCCGGTCGTGTTTCCCCACATCGACTGAAAAGAGTTGCTGAACCGTAGCATATTGATGTCATCACGGCCAAGGTATCCCGAAACGAAAAGCCTGTCTTTTTCGCCCAACCGGAAGTTCATTTTCATGTTCAGGTCATAAAAGTAAATGCTGGAATTTTTCAAGTTGGCATTTGGCGACAATTTTAAAAACAGGTCCGCATAAGTCCTGCGCCCCGAAACCATAAACGAACTTTTGTCTTTTTGGATCGGACCTTCAAGCATAAGGTGCGATGAGATCAGCCCAAGGCCTCCATTTACATGAAATTCTTTGTCGTTCCCCTCGTTCATTTTTACATCCAGGACCGATGATAAACGGCCTCCATATTCAGCGGGCATCCCACCTTTAATAAGGTTCACATCTTTGATCGCATCGGAATTGAAGACCGAGAAAAACCCCATTACATGTGACGGGTTGTAAACCGTGGCCTCGTCAAGCAGGATCAGGTTCTGGTCGGTCCCCCCACCGCGTACATAGAAACCCGAATTGCCCTCGCCGGCCGATTTCACGCCCGGCAGGAGCTGGATGGTTTTCAGGACATCTTTTTCCCCAAACAATACAGGGATGTTTTTTACCTCAGCAAGGTTGATTTTTACATTTCCCATCTGTGGAGAGGCAATGTTGCGGTTTTGTTTTTCCCCACTAACGGTAATCTCGCCAATAGAAACAACACTCTCATTCAGTTCAATGTTGACCCGCTTATTTTGCACAAGACCAATGGATTGCGTGTTCTTTTCATAACCAACATACTGTGCGGCAATTGTGTATGTGCCTGCTGGCAATGTCATTGAGTAAAAGCCATACGAATTGGTCGTAACACCTTTAGATGAATTCTCGACTGGATAGATCGTTGCCCCGATCAGTGCCTCGCCACTTTTCGAATCCCTGACTTCTCCACTCAAGGTATAAAAAGCTTGTGCAAAAACTGTATTTATGCCTACCAGTGCGACAAATATGGCCACCAGAAAAAACCTAAGTTGTGATTTCAATAGATTATATTTTAATTAAAGTCTTAATATTTAATATTTTAATTTTATCGTACAATAAAGTTATCCCTATGGTCGCCAGAAAGATTGTTCCAAACCAGCCTCCGAACCGGATAAGGTCCTGAGTTTGATAAATCGCGGTAGCAATGTTTCCAATAATGAGCCATTGGACAATGTAAAACACGGTAATATCCCTTCCCAACCATCGCAGAAAAACAAAAACCGGGAATTCGTTAAATTGATGTACAACAAACCATGCCATTGATACCCAAAGGATATCCACACCTAATGTCCATAAGATAAACCAAAACTCATGGTGATAATATTGGGAGAGGTCGATTGTTGTTTCAAACCCAAATTGATGGAAAAAAACAACCGGAACGAGCACGGCAATAAGAAATGCAATCGTGGTGGTTTTATTCCTTTCAATGAATTCCCTGATCCATTGCTCCTTCTGTTGGAACAAAAAACCAACCAAGGGGTAAGTCAGCCACGGGAACAATGGGAAATAGGACCATGAATATCCGCCACCAATAAAAGGCAGGAGGTAATTCCGGTCAGTAACCATCAGTATTTCATTAAAGTACGAAGTTGTGCTACTGACAAACAAAATCAGTGATAAAATAATCCATTGACGTCCTGTCTTAATGGTTTTCAGAAGGGAAAGAATAATTATACTCAGTCCTGCCAGATAAAAAATATCAACCCCAAAAATTGCCTGGAGCGGATCGAACCTTAATCCTCCATATTTTATTTTTAAGAGCAAATGAAAATTCAATCCGATGTTCAGAAGTATCCCGATCAAAAAGATAAGCCCCCCCCTGTAAATATTGTGAAATGTACCTTTCTTGCTCAAAGCCACAAAGTAGCCCATTATCATCATAAAGATCGGTACAGCAACAGGGCCGCCCAATACCAAAAGGGTTTTCCCGAATAAACTCTCCCTACCGGGATAATCAACAAATGTTTCGAGGATATGCACCGGGACAATCAAAAATACGGCAAATCCCTTCAATAAATCTGGTAACGGGAATCGTTTGACCATGGCTTATTTAATTAAACCAAGTCCTTCGTTGGCTGATTTATCGCCCGGATTGAACAAGATTGCTTTATTGAACAGTACTTTTGCCTGATTGCTGTTCCCAAGGAAGAAGGATGTCCACCCCAACATCAATAACCCGTCGTAGCCAAATGGGTACAAATCGACGACTTTGGTAAAGAGGGTATTTGCCTTGTTGTAATCTTTCCGCCCGTAATAAACCAATCCAAGCCTGTATAAAGCAATGGAGTTGTTCGGGCTTACTTCGAGGATTGCGTCATAAATTTTAACCACTTCGTTCCATTTTCCCAAAGCCGACAATGGAAGGATCAGGCCAAACCTGGCCTCTTCCGAATAGGGCTTGAGCTTTTGCGCCCTGTTGTAAAAAATAATCGATTGGTCAAACAGGCCTGCGTTGTAGTTTAACCAACCCAACCTAAGGTTCAGCTCATAAGAAGACTCGTCGTAAACTTTCTTCAACGGATCGAGGGAAGCGGTAAAATCGCCGCTCTTTTCAAAGGCATAACTTTTCGTAAATGCTGCCAGCAATGCAACCTGGTTGATTTGTGAGAATGCCACATGCGATCCCAACATAAAAATAATAATCCCTGCGTACTTTTTTAAAAATTCCATGATATTCCGGCTGTTATTGTTTGTTTTAAATAATTGTATTCCAATGTATTACTTTTAACCCCATCGGTGTAAACCTGATATTTTTCGGTGATATTCTGGTTGATGTACCTCAGCACAAACTGATACTTTTTTCCAATCGGGTAATAAATGCTCCCCATGATCTTACGGTCCGATTTTCCGGGGAAATTGGAAACCACATAACCGGCAGATTCGACAAAGTTTTCCATAGTGCCAAAAAGGTACTGCCCTGACAGGTGGATTTTTCCAAGGGAGGCACCACCCGATATCCCAAAGGCATTCCAGCCTGTACCATCAGCACCCGATTTGAAATAGACCTTTGGCGTGAAATAGAGCCTGGTATTCGAAAGCGGGTAAAAGGTTACCCATGATGACATTTGAACAAACCCGGAATTGTTTACATTTCCTGTATTTATTTCCAGGCCGGGGGCAAATTTCCCAAAGTTCGACCATATCGATGCCGATAAAACGGCATCACTGTAAGTGGTTTTTGATAACCTGAACGACTTTGAAGAATTGCTGTTCTGCCACCCGGCATAAACGTCGCCGCTCCCAAAAATCAGGTTCATCGAAGGCGAGAAGTTCAACTTTTTCCCGATGACCCAAACAGGGTTGATAAAATACTGGAACTGGTTGACACTGGTGGGCGAACTGGTTTGCCCTGGCCAATTCACAACTGTTTCACGGTTCACCCCTATATAGGTCAGGTTGTGGTTCAGCGTAAAATTTGGTGCAACCCTATGACTGAGGTCCACTGAATGAAAATTGTAATTTTTAAGGAAATACCCTTCGCCATAATCCTCTCCCAGGTTGACCTCGGTGCTGAATGCCCGCGTTTTAAGGTTGTCAAAATCGGCATTAAAACTATAACCGGCCTCATAAGCCAGGCGTGTAACACCAATTTCCTTAAACCCGATTTTCTTTTTCATGGCATCCGAAAAATAGGGGGCATATTTAACAGCTTCTGTTTGCCGTCCGCTAAAAACCAGGCTGTAATAGAGATACTCCTGCAACCAGTCGAAAGAGTTATCGTTGGTATAGGCTTTCTTAAACCAATCTGCTGAATTTCTATACCTCCTTAGGTTATAATAGGCAATACCTGTACGGACCTGAAGGTAAAAAAACTCGATCCCTTGTTTCCGTACTTCTGAGGCAAACTTGATCAGTTCCGGCCATTTTTTAGCCTCAAAAAGCTGGTACGACTGTTTTTCAGCTTCCGGGTAATTCAGCTTGTTTTGTGCAATGGCCTGTGATACAAATAGAAAGGCCACAAAAAAGCTTAATGCTTTTATTCGTTTGAACATTTCATATGAATTTTAAATTCGTTAAACCGGATTTCAATTTCAAAAACCCCGCTTTCTTTTAAATTGATGGTGAAGTCGAATTTCCCAGTTTCGTGGCCCATAATTTTTTTTGTGATCTTAGAAGTCATTTTCACATCGCCGGATGATAGGATATCCCCTGCATTTTTGATTTCGAGTGAATAATCGACCTTCAGGAACAGGTACAGAGGGGCAATAAAATCCTGTAGGAATTTCAGCATCCCCCCAAACATCATGTTGACCGGTACCTGGTCGTTTATTTTACTGTTGGGAAGGAAGCCCAACGGAACTTTGAACAGCGCAAGGAAAAACCAATATAGCGGAGTCTCTTTGTTTCCTGTAAAGTTTGTAAAATAGTGCAGGTTACCATTGTTATAAAGGTAAGCAAGCGAACCGTCCTCTTCCGATTCGAGGTAAGTCGAGTTGAAAACATCGGTATTTACATTCCAGTTGAACTTTTCTGTTTGGGTTATTGCACCTGTTTTTAAGGATTCGAGACGGAACTCTCCCGACAGCCTTTGTCCCGGAATAAAATGCAGGACTTTGGCCAACTGTTCGTTCTTTACAGGGTTGGCAACGACCTGCCCTTTGCCTGGAAATGAAAAAGCCTGAAAAGCATATTTGTCACCCTTTAATAGGTAATGCCCAAAAGGGTAATCGAGCGTTGGGGAGCCAATGTAGGGTGTGTGCTGAAATTGGAAATGCAAGTGCGGATAAGGTGAACGGCCCGAATTCCCACATCTTCCAAGTAGTTGCCCTTGTTTGACCCGGTCACCTTCCTTGACTTCAACCGAATGGTATTTTAAATGGGAAAGTTTCGAGTAGATGGTGTTGCTGTGTTTAAGGATCACTGTATTTCCCCAGTTATTTTTGGTATTCACATCACCTATCGTATTGTCCTGGATCGAATTGACCACCTCCATTACAGTGCCTTCAAACGGGGCAGTAATTGCCTTGCCAAAGCAGAAATAATCTTCCACAAAATCGCCACTTCCCTTGAACTGCTTATAGTTCGTATCGGTAATGATAAAGTCCCATGCATTCCGCCATGCCCCTTTATGGGTAATCTCCCCATTCTGGCCCTGACTGACTTTCCACTCCCCCAAAAAAGGAAGTGATGCAGCAACCGGGAACCTTACCGGAAACCGTTTCAGGTTGCCTGATTGTAAATAGAGGTTCTTTTCAGGATTGCCCAATTGGATCGGTGTTTCGATCAATCCCACAGGAAGCTTTTCACTTAGCTTCAAAGAATAAAGGAACATCAACACAACCATATTAAATGGAAGCGAATAGGGAGAAATGTGATAAAGCTTGAAAAGCTGTTGGGTGCTGATGGTGATCAAAACCACCGCTGGCAAAAGGATGATGATCCATGCATAACTGGTACGCCCCGGTATCAGGTAGTACCCACCCAATGCAATGGCCGTCAGAATATAATTAAAACCTATAAACGTATAGCTCAACGAATTGAATTCAATCCCAACCAGGACATAGAAAAGGTACGACACTGAATATCCCAGGATGGAAAGCACAAATGTGATGCGCGAATAAATCAGCAACCCTATCGAAATGATGATCCCTGCAAGTAAACCTTTCTGGAAAAAGATGGCACCCAGTGAATAGAAATAAATGCGGACAAATGATGAACCCACCAAAGCCTCCAACCAGTTGTACAATCTTACTATCGTGTGCCCGCCCAGGCCAAAAAGTTCGTTGTAAGTGTATATACCTCTTTCACTGATATTTAGTACTGTAAGTTCCCCGCCAGACAAACCAACGATCCAAATGGTTACCAGAAATGGGATGCTTAAAAATGGCAATCCATATTTTCCAAGCACCCCCTGCGAAACAATTGTGAGGAAAAAACAGGTGCCGGCAGCAATCGCCACAAGTACATAAAGTTGAACCGAAGGTTGAAAAGCCAGGCCAATACCCAATCCAACCAGAAGGCTGTTAAAACCATACAATCCCAGTTTCAGGAGATAGGTGTTGTAGCCCAAACCATAGGCCAGAAAATTGGCAACACCAACTGCAATCAAGCCGCCAATTCCGGCTCCATAATCGAAGAAACTGATGAATACCAAAAAGATGGCAAGGATCTTGGATGTGGAAAAAAATACCTGGGAGTAGCTGTTCAAGACAGAGAACAGAACATCCCTGCCGATGATTCTTATGTTTTTCTCCATGATTTTTTATATGCCCGGGATTATTCGAATTATATTATTGCCGTAAAGCTTAGCCTCTTTTTGGGTCGAATTCAACTTTTTTGAACGTTGCCAGGCTCTCCTTTTTCCTGATAATGTGAGTCTTGCCATCATTGTCGATCAGCACTACGTTTGGACGGTAGTTGATAAACTGCATCCATTGGGTAATATTGTAAGCACCCACCCTTTCAATAACCAGTTGATCGCCTGTTTTGACCTGTGGAAAAACTATCGCATCGCGGATCACATCGATGTTCATGCACAACGGGCCATAAATCGTTGTCTCTTCGGCATGGTCCATTTCCTTTGTTGGGAAAACGCCAAGATTGTACCAGAACGATGTAAACAGCAGGTTTACCCCGGCATCGATGACCATCGAACGTCGGCCACCATTTAACCGCTTATTTGCCAGGACAGTAGTCAGCAAATATCCGGCATCATCTATCAAGGCCCGTCCGGTTTCAAGAAACAATACGGGCAAGTTTTCGTGGGGGATCTCCGAGGAAATCAGGGCATTCGAAATGGCTTCGGCATAATCGTCGAACGACGGGCAAGTTTCGGAGCCGGGCATATAGGCACCTTTAAGTGTATTTTTGGAGGCAAACCCTCCGCCCAGATCAAGGTATTTCAACCAGTAATCGAACTTCCTGTGAATGGCCATGTATAGGTTGGCCAGTTTGGATGCTGCAATGCCATACGCAGCTTGTGCCATGATGTACGTCCCAATGTGCGTATGTAGTCCGATCAACTCAAGGCTTTCGGCCAGCATGATCCGGTTGATGGCGTTCCATGCTTCGCCATTTTCGTAATTAAACCCAAAACGGTCCCATATTGGATAGATCCCGGCATCGAGGTTGATACGAATGGCCACCCTTGCTTTTTTCTGGATCTCCCTGGTTATTTCAATCAACAGGTAAAGCTCATCAAAGTGGTCGATGTGGATGCAGGCATTGTTTTCGATGGCCATGATCAGATCATCTCTCGATTTCTCAGGTCCGTTGAACAAGATTTGTGAACCGTTCACCCCATTTGAAAGCGCTTTTTCAAATTCGAAACCTGAAACCACTTCGGCCCATGAGCCTTCCTCGTGGAATATGCTGCAAACAGCATCTAGGTAATTGGTTTTGTACGACCATGCAAACTGAACTTTGGGATAGCGCGTATCAAAGGCCCTTTTTGCTTCACCATACACATCCCGGATTGTCTTCTCGGAAATCACGAAAAGAGGGGAACCGTACTCTTCGATTAACGCTGACACAGGGATCCCATCGATCCCGGATATAATTTTTTGTTTTACAGGCAATCCGAATTTACTTGGCATCCCGGCATTGATCTTGCTCATTCCCGGTTTTACATATTTAAATTTTTCCATCTCTTTACTAATTTTAAATTTCTCCGTTCATTGCTATTGTTTCAAATTTTTCGAGGTCAACCAGGATGTCGTAAGAATAGCGCACAAACATTTTTCCTGCCTTGTATTCTCCCATTGGAGCCACCTCCTGACCTAATGCAAGTTTTACCAGGGCTTCGGGAATATTTTGACCTGCCCCCACAGCGAGGTAAACCCATGCCGGGATGCGGGGATTGATTTCGATAAGGTAATATTCGCCGCTTACCGTTTTGATCAGTTCGAGTTCCATCCCACCTTTCCACTTTGTCTGGCGGATAAGGCTCCGGGTAATTTCCAACATTTTTTTCGTCAGAAAAGTGATTCCACCCCACGCCTTACCTTTGTCGGTAATGTACTGTTTCCGCATGGGTACAGCAGCAATTGTATTTCCAAGCCCATCGCCAAGGGCAATAACGTTCACTTCCGTCCCTTTTACAAACTCCTGTATGATAACAGGTAAGCCCCATTTGTCGGATATTTTGTGGAAAATTTGTTTCACTTGCTCCAGATTATTGGCTACATAGGCATCATAAAACTGACCCTTGACCATCACCGGATATTTAAGCTTTTCCTTGATTTCTGAAATCTGTCCCAGGCTACCGAGGTTGATGCTTGCCGGTACTTTTATCCCGTATTTTTCACCATACTCAATGAGCTTGTCTTTTTCCCTCTCCTGGAATTGTTTCATTGTTGGAAGAAAAGTGTGGATACCGCTTCTGAGGAGCCTCTCTTCATTTTTCATAAACGAAAACAGCTCTGAATCGAAATTTGGGATCAAAACATCAATTTTATCCTGGTTGTGGATCTGCTCGATCCGGTCGATCAATTCATCCGATCCTGCCGATGGATAAGGGATCTGGAATATCTTGTCGCATAACCCCTCCATATAAATACCCGGTTCCAGTGTTTCATAAACCAGACCAATAATCCTGACATCGAATTCTGTCGATTCTTTCAACGACCTGATGACAGGTACTCCCGGTCCCGGATTGTCGGTGTTGTTGAGACCGGTAACCGCTATTGTAATTTTTGTTTTTGTTTTTGACATGACCGTATCTTATTTAAAATCAAGTGGATCCTCCTGAGAGGTGATCTGGTGGTGTTTGATCAGGGCGCAGAACTCATAAAAGTCTTTTTCAAATGTCAGGTCGTCCAGGTCATATTTTTCGAGAAAGATGTTTTTGATCGAATCAAAATCATGCCCCTGGGCAATTAGTTTTGTCAGCTCCAAGCCGGTAGGGTTCACATTGAACGAATCGCCTGTTTTCGAGTTGAAAACAAAACCATTGTCGCTGATCCTCACTTCATTTGTTATTTTCATGTTTATATTTTATTGATAATTAATTGAATTCCATTTCACATTTTTCTTAAATCCACAGTTTCGCTATTCGATGAGCTTCCAAACATCAAAGGGCGTCATACCTGCACGTTCTGCAACTGCCTTTATCTTATCCTCCGGGGTAGCTTGAATATTGTTTTTTCGTAGGATTTCTATTATGACATTTACATCCTGACCACGTTCAGTTGCGATCTCCCTGAAAGTTTTTCTGCCCAATCCCTGGATCGGAGGAGTATGGGCGGCCTTGTTTTCGCCGGTTTTATTTCCCGGTGTTATAATCGAATAGAGTTTGACTGGCGTAATGTTGTTCAACTCACTAATCTTCTGAATCGTTTGACCTATGCTGTCTGCTTTTAAACCTTTTGCCTTGATCATTAATAAAATGCTGTCGGCTGACATCGGAATGTACCTTCCTGATAACTCCCTGATTGTTAATAACTCTGCATGTGGGATCGGTGCTATCTCCTCCTTTACTTCCCAGCTCTCGGTTGTCCAATCCCCAAAATCCATCACTGCTTTAAATGGTTGGATGTTAAAATAGGTTCCCGTAAAAACGACTACAATCAGTGCCAGGGAGATCAGGAGTTCCTTCTTTTTATTTAGCTCTCCGGATGTTTTGGTCATAATATAGAACCAAAACACTTTCCAGTTGAATACGATAAGATGAAAAACCGAAAGGATAACGAAGGAGAGGGAAAATAGCGTATGCATAGCCTGCCATTGTCCTTTGGTAAATCCAAACAGCATCCAGTTTGTCCAGTTGGAAACCCGTCCTGGGGGAGCGATGTAAAGTACGATTCCCGAAATGAGAATGATTAAAAAAGACCAAACAAGTGAAAAGCTCACAAAACTTTTCCAAAAAAACTTCTTCTTCATTGTATATAGTTATTAATATGCTGTATTATTTATTTGCTATGATCCACTAATTGAGCCTTGTCTGGCCTTTTTATCAATGCATTACGGGTAAACTACACCCTGAATTTTGAGATTCCAGATAAAAGCTTTCAGGTGGGCATTTGAGCCAGCCTTTAGATTGGTATATACCGTTTTAATGGAGGCGTTTTTTGCTGCCAATAACTCTTTATCAAGATCGCTGATGTCGGTTTGTTCAATCAGTACGCCAACTTTTAAAGCATCTATTAAAGAAATATTTCCCATTGCGATCAACTGCTGATACAGGTCCTTAATGTGCGTATTGGTAAATTCTCCCGGATTGTTGTTGCTGTTGTCTGTAACCTTAAATGCTGTAATAAGTCTCAATGTTGCCAACATGTGCGCATTCTCACTTTTGGTAATATTTCCAAAGACGAATGACTTGTATTTTGCATACATATAGGCATATACATCACGGGCCATTTTTTCCTCTTCCCGCATAAAAAGCAGGCCATCTCCCTCTGTTTCAGTTACAGTCCCGGTAATTGCACACACCGGAACAGGCGCATCCGGTATCGTTCCTGTTAGCAGGCATGGTACTGCGAGGTTGGCACTTTTCAATTCTGCATCAATTTGAGCTGTCGATGCCAATGTTTGATCTGATACCGCTGCTTCGGCGATCGCAGAGGTTTCCTTTGAACATGAACTTGTTAATAAAAGGGCTCCCATTACAATTACTGATAAAAAAATCTTTGTTTTCATGATTTTTGTATTTATTATAAATATTGAATTATTAAAAAAAAAGCAAAGTTCTCCTATTCAACTGTTTAGAAATTATCTAAACAGTTGATATATAGGCAATTAATTATTTAATCCGGGTTGGGGATCTACCTTAATGATAAGATAGAAAGTGAGATGGGTTATTTTTTTGTATCGGCTTTATTTGCTGGACAGGCTCCCTTATTGGCACCGGCACAGTTTCCACCTTGGCCTTTACCTTGTCCTCTACCGTTACAATTGCCATTCCCGTTTCCTTTGTTACCTGTGGCATTGCAATTGCCGCTCTTGGCGTTGTCACAAACACCGTCCTTGTTTGCGTCCACAAATGTTGAACATTTTGCTGTCCCTTTGCATCCGCCATTTCCCTGGCATTTACCGTTTGTTGGATCTTGGGCGTTTGCAAATACCGTTAATGCGATCAAAACCAATCCTGTTAAAAAAATCTTTGCTTTCATGTTTCTAAATTTTTAAATATTAATAGTCAATTAAATATAAGCTATCTGCTTTGGGGAATGCCCCTTGGGCCACCAATTGGTGAGAATCCCAACTGCGAATCGTTGGTAAACATTTCATTGAACAATTCTTCAAGTTTTCGTTGTTGCACAGTATCACAAATGTTTTTGATTTCAATATAATACTTATAGGTGACCTTTTTCAAATCGCTGTGCAACTGACCAATAGAATCGGACAGGGCATTTAACTTTGCTGTGTCACTTACCGGTGCAGACATTTCGATGAGCATCCGTTTCCGTTTTCTGGCCAATTCCATCGTAATATCCCTCGCCTGTGGCCTGAAAACAGGGTTCATTGCCCTGAATTTGACCATTTGGTCCATGGTCAGGTTCAACTTGTCACGAAAATAACGTCCGCTGAACTTCTCTGAATCTACCTCCAATTGTTTCTGGTCGGTGACCGTCATTGTCTTTTCTGGTTGATATTTACGGTACATGATCGTCGCAATCGTTGAAATATTCATGACCGCAAGGATTACGATTGCCCAGATCATCATCGGATATTTGTTTTCTGCTTTCATTCTTCCGGATTATAGTTGTGAAAATAGATTGACCGATTCCAGGGCCATGTCGTTCATGTAGGCCATCTCGACGGGAAGTTTATTTGCTGATTGCGCAGGCACATCGAAATTTCCTACCACTATTCCAATGAAGATCGCAGCGGCAACCGAAAAACCAACCAATGCCGGTTTTAACACCTTCTGGTAGAAAGGGACAATCTGGGAACCAACTCTGTTATTTTCCAGTTCACCGATATTGGCCATGATCCTGGTGACAAGGAACGGATTCTGTTGCATGCTTTTTTCATCCTCCATTACCCTGTTGGCGAGACCCACCAATTTGAAACTTTCTGAACACTCCTTACACTCTCCGAGGTGGTTTTCCACCTGGCTCCTGGTACCCTCGGGCAACATGCCCTCCTGGTACGCATCCAATTCTTTTCGGCATAATCGACAGTTCATTTTAATTGACTTTAATGGTTAGAAACAAAACATCTATTTTTCCTACGGTATTTTTTATTTTTTTTTCTTAAAATGCGATAATTTTTCCCGAAGGCTTGCTTTAGCCCTCTGTATCAGGGCTTCCACTGCCCCTTCGGTCGTATTCATGATCGCTGCAATTTCTTTCTGCGACAAATCGTCATATTTGCTGAGCACGATAGCCGTGCGCTGGTTTTCGGGCAAGCTGTTGAGCGCCTTTTGTACCCATTCCCTATGTTCGTTAAGAACCAATATATTTTCAGGGTTTTCATTATCAGGTATCTGAAAGGTAACCTCCTGGCCCTTATCAAAGCCAAACACTGTTTCCATTCTTTGGATAAACGAGTTTTTGGAAGATTTCCTGATCTTATTGAGCGAAGCATTTACGGCAATCCTGTAAATCCATGTCGAAAAGGAGGCATCGCCTTTAAAACCAGGCAAGGTCTGGTAAACCTGGATAAAAACTTCCTGGGTAAGGTCGTCTGCATCGTCCTTATTGTGAAGGAAACCCATACAGGTACGAAATACCAATGGCTGGTACCGTTCTACAAGTTTCCGGAACAAATCCTGGTCACCTTGCACAATCTGCAGTATGATTTCGTTATCAGTCAAATATCTAATTCATTAATATAGAGTTATTTATCCTTTCTTGCTTATTTCGGCCAAACCGTTGGGATCAACTATTTCTATATCCTTTTCATTTAATTCAATCAATCCATCTTTCTCAAAACTCTTCAGCAGCTTGACCGCGCTCTCTGTTGAAATCCCTGCAAAGTCGGCCAGGTCCTTGCGCGAAAGAAGCTGAAAGATATGCGGATTATCCTTTTTGCACCCTTCAATGTAAAGCAATATTTCGGCAATGCGCCCGTTCATTTGTTTATAGAGGACGGTCCTCAATGTATCGACAAGGTTGGCATTTTGTTCGCAATACCGTTTTATCATCGTAAACCCAAACAGGCCGTTTTGCTTCACAACCGTGGCAATGGCATCCTTTTCGATCAAAAACACCTGGCAATCGGTCAGGGAAATAGATGAATAATTAAATGTATTTTTGGTGAACACTGCCGAAAGGCCAACAAATTCACCAGGTTTGATAATGCGCAGGTTATGGGTTTTGTTGCCATCACCCTCTATGTATTGCCTTGCAATGCCACTTATAATAAACAAAACATAGGATGCAAACGCACCCTGTTTAGTCAGGTGGTCACCTTTACGAAAAAGTACTTGGGTCTTACTTCCCCTCACAAGCTCCACCTCCTCTGAGGTAAGCATCTGAAAACAAGGGGCCTGAATATCGCAAATAAAATCGTTGTCCGTTTCGAGTATGGTTTTCATTCATTTCTATTTCAGATCAATTGACAAAGTTAATTTAAATCAATTAAAAAGTTGTCCTAATTCAATTCAGGGGTTGTTGTGCTTTAAAGGGAAATCCTTTTCGCATGGAACGATACAAAGTAAATTTGCAATATAAATTTTAAAACAAAACGATCATGTTATACACAAATTTAAAGCACATCGAAAAAGCAGCTGACCACGCAAAGATAATCAGTGAAAATGAAAACGTAATGGTAATCTGTGGCCGTATGGGGCCAATGTGCATCCCTGTTTATGGAATAGCCGAAGAGCTTGAAGATGAATACAAGCATGTGAAATTTTATGATCTGGAATTCGACAATCCCGAGTCACATGTTATCCGTAACCTGCCCGAAGTGCGCGGATTTATGGGAATACCCTTTACAATTTATTACAAGGATGGGAAAGTCGCCAAAGCCACTTCGAGTATTCAGACCAAGGCCCAGGTGAAAGCCATTTTGGACAAGGAATTTGCATCGACCGTAAATGCTTGATATTATGAATGCAAGCAATCATTATGATGCTATTGTGATCGGTGCGGGTCCTGCTGGGCTGACTGCAGGCATTTACCTTTCACGGGCCAGGCTTCGGACACTTATCATCAATGAAGGGACCGTTGGCGGACAAATGGTGCTGACGCACGAAATAGCCAACTATCCGGGAGTTGAAAATATCAGTGGCTACCAACTTTCGAACATCATGAAGAAACAGGCCAAAACATTTGGGTGCACAATAAAATCAAATATTTCCATAAAAACCATTGAACTCGAAGGTGATATTAAAAGTGTGGTACTTGAGGATGGTGAAACCTATACATCCGACAGTATTGTTCTTACACCGGGCGGAAGGTCACGGACATTGGGAGTTCATGGGGAAGATCTTTTCAAAGGGAAAGGGATCTCCTATTGTGCGACATGCGATGGCGACTTTTTTACCGATAAGGAAATCGTTGTCGTTGGTAGTGGAAATTCCGCACTTGAAGAAGCCGTTTCGTTGACAAAATATGCCAGTAAGGTAACCATTATAAGTCAGAATGCTCATTTTAAGGCTTTTGATCATGCCATTGAAGAAGCGCAAAAACATCCAAAAATAAGTTTTGTAATGGAATCGGCCATTGTTGCTTTTTACGGAAATGAAAACTTGGAAAGTATTGATGTTAAGGATCTGAAAACGGGTCTAATTAGTAATTTCAAAACCGATGGTGTATTTGTTTTTATTGGTTATCTACCAAATACAGAGTTTCTTAAAAACAAAGTAGCGATGAATGAAAAAGGTGAAATTAATGTGGAACCAGATATGTCAACTAATATTGAAGGTGTTTATGCCGCCGGTGACAGCACTGCCAAACGTTTTAGGCAGGTAACTACCGCAGTGGGCGATGGGACGATAGCAGCGCTTGCCGTATCCAATTACCTGAACGAAACAAAGACAAAAAAGAAAAATCTTAAAGCAGCTTAATATGAAAATGACATTGATTTTATTGGGGGTTCTGCTGACAACATTTGTTGTGATGGTTTACATGGCAAAATTAAAAATGAAAAATATCCCGTCAGTAGCCAACAACCCTAAAATTAAAGTTTTAACGGATATAAACTTTAATCAGCAGATTAAAAAGGGGATCCTATTGGTCGATTTCTGGGCTGAATGGTGTGGCCCCTGCAAAATGATGGCCCCTGTTTTAAACGATCTTGCTGAAAATCTTGATTCGGGTAAATCAATCGGTAAACTGGATGTGCAGGAATTCCAATCTGTTGCAGCAACTTACAAAGTCAGGGGAATACCTACAATGATCCTGTTTAAAGATGGGAAAGAGGTTAACCGGTTTGTAGGGGTAAAATCGAAGGATTTCCTCTTAAAAGAGCTAAACAAGTTTAATTGACTAAGCAAATGAAAAAAGTATTGATTTTAGGCGGTGGTTTTGCAGGTGTGCAGACTGCCATTGAGCTACAGAAAAAAGGAATTTTTGAAGTAACGCTGGTTTCGGACCGCGACTATTTATACTTGTACCCAATTTCAATTTGGGTTCCGGTGCATCTCAAAGATTTTGATGACGTAAAAGTCCCTATGGTCAATATTCAAAAAAAATACCACTTTAATCTCGTTATCGACAAAGTTGCTCATATTCAAGCGATTGAAAATAAAGTCGTTTGTGAGAACCAAATATTGACTTACGATTATCTGGTGGTGGCATTTGGGGCCGAAAAAATGCAGCACAAGGGGATCAACCACACTTTGTCCATTTGTGCAAAGCCAGAAATGGCTGTTGAGATTCGTGATCGTATTGACCAATTGGTGAACAAAGGGAGCGGTAAAATTGCAATTGGATTTGGTGGGAACCCAAAGGACAAATCGGCTGTCCGTGGGGGGCCTGCCTTTGAACTGATGTTCAATATCCACAACTACCTGAAAGGCAAGAACCTTAGGTCAAACTTTGAACTGACCTTTTTCGCCCCAATGGACGAACCGGGCGCAAGGATGGGAAAAGGTGCTTTGGCCATGCTCGACAAAATGTTTTCCAAATATGGTATCAAAAAACAGTTTGGCAAAAAGATCACAGAATTTGTGGCCGATGGAGTAATCTTTGAAGATGGATCAAAATTGGACAGCGATTTCACAATGTTTATAGCAGCAGGAACAGGTCCAGCCGCTCTTAAAAATTCAGATCTGCCACTTTCCGAAGCCGGATTTGTAAAAATTAATGATGCCTGTCAGTCAACGGATTTCGCAAATGTATTTGCAATCGGCGATATTGCAGCCATTGAAGGACCTGAATGGATTGCAAAGCAAGGCCATATTGCGGAATTGATGGGTCGGAACGCGGCCTATAATATTGTTGAAATTGAAAAAGGGAGTACCAAAAGAAAAGGCTATCAGGAACACCTGAATATTCTTTGTGTGATGGACACCGGTGACGGGGCTGCGTTTGTTTTTCGGAACGGGACAAAAGCGTTCATGGTTCCCATGCCGATTGTTGGCCATTGGATGAAAAAAGGTTGGGGTGTCTATTCCAAAATGACCAAAATTGGGAAGTTTCCCAGGTTACCAGGATTGTGATGAGAGGCAGGCAGCTGGCAACTTGCAATTAGCGACTGGCGGTTCGACTGGGAAGTGGTAATTTAGGATTGAAGGCAGATTGTATGGATTGGACAATTTTACACTGAAATTTATAAATCAATATAAATCAAATAATTAATGCGTAAGGTTTTAAAAGTACTGGTCGACAGCAGGATGATTATCTTATCAGTAATGGGTGTTTCGCTCTACCTGGCTATTTCGCAATACCACATTTCGCTTTGGTATATCCTTGCTGCGGGGGTTATTACGGGTGTCATCTTCGGAAAAGTATTCTGTAGGTGGGTATGTCCGATGGGCTTGATGATGGAGATGATGATGAACCTGAGCCCAGGGGGCAAGGTCAAACAGATGTACATGTACCATAAAGTTGGCTGTCCTATCGCCTGGATCTCTGGGTTCCTCAATAAGTTTTCATTGTTCAGTATTAAAATAAATGAGGATACCTGTAAAAATTGTGGCATCTGCGACAAAAAGTGCTACATTGTGGCCATGGAACCAGTCAAATACAGCTTGTATAAACCTGCTTTGAAAAAACCAGGTGACAGTTATACCTGCTCAAAATGCCTGCAGTGCGTGGCAGCCTGTCCAAATGGTAGTTTAACCTATAAAGTATAAAAATGAAAGCAAACTTTGATTCGATAATAAATGAAAATAAACCGGTCGTTGTTGATTTTCACGCGGTATGGTGTGGCCCATGTAAAGCCCAGTCGCCTATTTTAAAAGAGGTTGCCTCTGAACTGGGGGACAGTGTCAGGGTGATCAAAATTGATGTGGACCAAAACAATGAAATCGCAAGCCGGTATCAGATACAGAGCGTTCCAACGCTCATGATCTTTAAAAACGGCAATTTACTTTGGAAACATTCAGGAGTTGTCAGTAAAAATCAATTGGTGAGCGTATTAAAGCAAAATATTTAATAATATGAATGGGCAATGCATTCCAAATTTAAGCTATACAAATGACCCCAAATAAAACACACTGGTATGATGGTTGGTTTTACGATACGGTTATCGCACCCAACCAGGATCAATTGTTCGGGCAAATAAAGGCATTTATCGAACCGCAATCCAAAGTCCTTGACGTTGGTTGCGGAACAGGCCGTTTAGCTTTCGCATTGGCCGGTCATTGCCAATCAGTTTTTGGGATCGACTTATCAAAAAAGAACATTAAAAGGGCTAATTTGATTTTGCTCAGGCAACCAAACGAAAGAATTTCCTTTCATCATCGTAATCTTGGTGAAATACCAACCGGAAAGCAAGCCTATTTCGATTATGCCGTGATGACCTATGTTATTCATGAAGTCAATGAGGAAGAGAGGATTGACCTTCTGAAACAAATGGCACTGGTATCCAATAAGATTATCCTGGGCGATTATATCGTTCCCAGGCCGAAAGGTTACGATGGTTTTATCAGCAAAACCATTGAGTTTTTAGCTGGCAGGGAACATTACAGGAACTACAAAATCTACATGGCAAAAGGTGGCATCCAATATCTGGCAGATGCAGCCGGATTACAGATTATCAATGAAATAAAGAACCGACCATCGGCCAGCCATATTGCTATCCTGGTAAAATGATCAAAAATAGTTTTATCGGTCATCTTACTTTAGAACAAAACATATGATCGTAACAATTTTAGTTTTAGGATTTTTATTTGGTTCTATTTTGCAATATGCAAATTTGAACCGGTATAATGTGATCAATGGTATGGCCACACTTGAAAATTTGGCAGTAGCAAAAGCAATTTTTGTTGCCATTGGAGTGGGGGCAGTAATCATCTCGATTGAAATCTGGCTGGGCTTTGCCTCATATCATTTAAAACCGTTGATTTTAGTCGGAATTGTATCCGGCGGACTTCTATTTGGTGCAGGAATGGCAATTTTAGGGTATTGTCCGGGAACACTTTCGGTTTCTCTTGGTGAAGGTTCAATTGATGCCCTCATGGGAATAACAGGTGGTTTGGCTGGTGGCCTGGTCTATACGGTACTATTGCCCTTTATTCAACCAATTTTGGGCCCTGATCTCGGCAGTATCTCATTGTTCACCCTGCTTGGCCAGAACAAATTTTCTTTCTCTTTCATCGTCACTATTGTTGGAGGAGTTTTTGTCTGGATTGCCTTTTTACTTAATAAAATAGAAAAAGCTACCGATTTTAAATGGTTATATGCAGGTATTGCATTGGCCATTTTAAATGCAGTGGTATTTCTGACAGCCGTTTCAAGCCGTCCAATCGGAGCATCCACTGCATATCCTTATGTAGCCGATTTACTTACCGGGACAACAAAGAATACCTACTTTACGAAAATTACGGAACCAGGTAACTGGGAACTCCTTTTTTTGACGGGTGCCTCTATTTCAGGTATTGTTATTTCTGTTTTGAGGAAAGAATTTAAAATCAAGGTCATACATGAAAATTGGGCGAGATACAAAGGAAATTCTGTATCAAAACGGCTTACCTGGTCATTTATTGGTGGGTTTATCCTCATTATTGGTGCAAGAATGGCTGGCGGCTGCACAAGCGGACATATTCTCTCAGGTGGGATGCAACTTTCATTAAGTAGCTTGCTGTTTGCATGTTTTGTTTTTGGGGGACTGCTTATAACCGGGAAATATTTTTATAAAGAAAGGAAGTAACAAATTGAATTTATGAATGTTAACAATTTCAATTATACACAAATTAAAAAAAGAAAAATGAAAAAGAACATGGGTACCATTGACAAGGCAATCAGGATACTGGTTGCAGTCGCAATTGCTGTTTTATTCTTCCTTAAGGTAATAACAGGCACTTTAGGCATTGTATTGGTCGTTTTGGCCGTTGTTTTTGTATTGACGAGCTTGATAAGTTTCTGTCCATTGTATTTGCCCTTCGGAATCAATACGGATCAGAAAAAGTAGTAAATCAGTTTGAAAGGGCACAGTTTAAGGATTGTGCCCTTTCACTTTATCTTAATTTGAGCCTAATAAGCAACTAATTCACAAAACTCAAAATACTAGTGTGAGAAAAATATTGATTATTACATACGTCGCGATGTTATTGTTGCCCCTTTTCTCCTACTCACAGGACACTATCCGACCTGTTTGGGATGGTTTTTTGGAAAAGGCCGGATATGCAAAACCATTTATTTCTGAAATACACAGCACCCTATCCAAAATTGAAGTGGGGTACAACAGGAGTTATTCAGAATACAACCTATTGGGACAAAACAGCAGATTTGACAGGCCAATGGTAGAGATGCACATAGGTTTTGATGCCCCGATTTATGCAATAACTATTGGCGATTTAGGAAACAACAAGCCGAAATGGGGCATAGCCATTTCGCTTCCATTGAGCGTACACGTACTTGAAGACATGTGGGACCCGGTTACGGCTCCGGTCATCAATACAGATTATCGTTTCGGCTCCGCCCGGTTCAGGGCGATACGATATTTCGCCGGAAATGGTTTTCTGAAGAATATCTCCTTTTCGTGGCTGCCCATTTTTCATGAGTGCACCCATCTAGGCGATGAAATAACGATTTACCGCAAAGATGAAAATTTCCCGATTACACGCATCAATGTTTCTTATGAATATACTGAATTTCAGGTTACTTTAAACGATCCTGACGGAAGTCGGGAATCCCGACAATCCTTCCGTTTGGGGGGCCAATACCGGATCAGCAACAGGGGACTTGGGTGGTTCAGTGTCCGTAAAGATGCTGAACTTACAACAGATCTGGATATACCTTCAAGCAAATACAGGGCAGAGTATTATGCCGAATACCAATTACAAAGGTCAAGGGGCTTTTTGGCCAGTAAACGCTTTGTGAACATGGTCTCGTTCGAGGTCCGCAACCGGCTGCGATATGGCTATCCATTGTATAAAAAAGTTGATAATGTATTGGTGACTACGGAAGTAAAGGAAAAGATGCAATCCAATTTCAACCTTTATATTGGCTATAAGTTCTACCCACGTTCTGCAAATACCCAGTCCCTGGGTTTATTTTTCCATGCTTATAAAGGTTTAAATCCCTATGGACAACTCCGCAATTATCCGGGGTATCCGTTTTTTGGTTTAGCCTTGACTTACGAACCGTAAGGTGAAGGGGGAATATTAAAACATCATTATTGAACAGACCTAAATGGCAGCAAATTGTAGGACAGGGAATAAACTTTTGTTGCCGGATAACGATCTTATTGTCAAATATATAGATTAAATTAATGCAAATTTCTGGTAATAAAAATCCTGAGTGCAAAATTAAAAACTGGGGGCAACTTGCACCAGTTTTTTAACCGACCCACCAGACTACTTAGGGGATCAACTGGCTCCGGATTCTTTTACCTATTTTCTCAATTTTAGAGGGGCAGGGAATGCTTGATTTTGTTGAATGATTGAAATTCAATTAGGAATTAGGGACATATGCTTACTCAAATGTATTCCCTAATTTCAAATTGGAATACGGATTGATGTTCTGCCATTCTGTAAAAGATTTTTCGAGGCTTTTCAAAAACACGTCAATTGGTTGTGCGCCGGATATTGAATATTTGCGGTTGAAGATGAAAAATGGAACTCCTCTTATTCCCAAGTTTTGTGCTTCCTGTATATCCTGGTTCACACTGTAGGAGTAATCATCATTGGTTAGTGCTTCCTGAATGTCCATATCCGTCAGGCCAATATTTTCCCCAAGTTCAGCCAATACGGCATGGTCGCCAAAATCTTTACCATCAATAAAATAGGCCTGGAATAAACTCTCCTCCGCTTCATCGCCCTTTCCTTTTGTCTTTGCCATTTGAATAACGCGATGGGCATTATATGAATTTGCAACTACCGCCTTGTCCAAATTAAATTCCAACCCGGCACTTTTTGCCATTTGCAAAACACCTTCATACATTTTCAATGATTGCTCAACGCTTATCCCCTTTCGGTCAGCCAAATATTGAAACACATTTTGCTGTTTAGTGGATTCCATTGGAATGGTGGGATCGAGTTGAAAACTATGCCATACAATTTCAATTTGGTCACTGTTTGGAAATTGCTTGATGGCCGCTTCGTAATGACGTTTGCCAATGTAACAGAACGGGCACATGATGTCGCTCCAAACATCAACCTTCATTTTACTATTTGATGGTTCCATAATATCTTAAAACGTTATTTCCTTAGGTATTTTGGGTCTCCCTGCTTCAATCCAGGCCTGTCTTATTAATTCAGCCAATGATTTGGAAGAACCTTCAATCATTTTTGCGGTAAATCCTTTCGTCTTCTGCCAAAGTGTTTGATAATAAACATCATTGTACTCATGGTTTGCTTTTTCGTAGGCAAACTTATCCGCATTTAAAAGTGAATCCTTGTATTGGTAATTGATGTACACGTAATCAAATACATATCGACTTACGTCCTTAACCTTATGCAACCGGGAACGTTTGACAATTATTGAATCGGCGTACAACCCAAACATTTTAGATTCGTACCTACTGTGGATTCCCTTTTGTTCTGTAAGTTGTCCATCATAGTTCAATGTCAAATGCAAAGGCATATGCCCATCGCCAACATAATGACCTAGATCAGCGGCTGTCAATAAAACTTTAGGCCATTCCTTTGCTTTAAATCTTTTCACGAGAAGATGGTAGGTTGAATCGGTCACCCAGGGAAGTGTTCCATTCTTTTTGATGAAGTCAATTCCATACTTGCCAAAAGCCTCATCCCTTCCTTCGACAATCTTGTGTGCATTGGTGAAATCATCATAAGCATCTATATCGATATAGTGCTTGATCCCTTCTGTTGGATCAATACTTTTCCTCTTGTCTGGGTCAGAACCATGTGCGGACAGTGCTTCTGACCAACCACGAAAGTTATTAAGCTTAGCCGGGAAGAACTGTGAGGATGAGCTGTTGATTTTGTAGTGTCCCTTTTCGCCCCAACTGCAAAAGAGCAACAACAAAGAAATCAGGGTCAGATATTGAAAAACCTTTATCTTCATAATAAGTTGGATTACTGATATTTAAAATTTGTTAATCGTCAAAGCTAAATATTCTTTTTACTAGACCAGTCCCCGTAAATAGTTCGGGTTCCAAATCTAAATAATGTTTACGCCTTTCAACAGTAACCAAGCCAAACCAAAGGAAAAATCTGTCGAATGTTCGAGTACCATAACAATGAGAAAATTGCCGGATAGGCGTTGAGTAGGATGGTTTAAAAAGTGAAATGAAAGCTGGGAATGCATCTAAATATAGATCCGCATAATAGTCAATTGGGTTGGGTTGGTCACCAAATCTGTAGAGCATATATATCGAAAATGGCCATCCAAATTGTCCGATTGGCTTTTGGGGATGAAGGTCATTAAAAGGCCAATCAAATTTTCCTGTAAATGCTTGAAAAAACAGTTTGAAAAGATTTATCCGGTTTTCCTTCTGAAGCAGCGTTGCCCCTTTTTTTGTCAAATTAAGCTTACCATGGGCTTTTCTTACCAATCCTGCAAGTTCTGCAGTCAGTCTTGCACTCCGGATTGATATGCAGTCCTGCTCTCTCCAAAGTTTTACTATTCCGCGTTCAATATGCTCGTCAAGTAGGATTTTTTTGTCGTAAAGCTCCACCATTACCTTTTTCGGCAATGCCCCTAGTGGTGTCAACTTGATTTGGATGTCGCGCTGGAGAATTTTTAGGTACTCTTCGGCAATACGGAAAAGTGGAATTTGGTCAAGCGTATTGTCATCAAGGTCATTGCGAAATTGAAGCGGTGATTTATCCCCAAAAGTGTCATAGACCAAATAATTAAGTTCGGTTGGCGTGAATCCCAAAAAGTCGTCCACCGGACAGTTGTCATATAGAATTTCCTCTATGTCATCATTGTGTTTCATCGTTATTCTTTCTTGTTATTGCCGAAAGTAACATTTTATCAGAGTACCAGAACATAAATCTATTGGTTGTTGTCACTTTTTGGCAAATACGAAGTTTTGGAATTGACTTATAAGTATAAATATGAGGCATTTATGTCCTATATTTAATTATAAAGGCTTATATCAGTAAATATGACCTTGGGTTGTATGATCCGCCCCGGCGACTCTAGGGAGGCAACATTCATCTACCGAATTCATTTACCTCTTTTCTCAATTTTTGGGGCCAGCATCTGCCGGACTGTCAGGAAAAACGAACATGAGAAACCATATAATATCCTATTTTTTAATTCGGCCTGCAGAGAGTCAACATGATCTAATCTGGATTTTCCATCCATCCTATAGGTCTTTTAAAGTTCTCCGAACAATTAAGAGAAACTTTGAAAGAAAGCCTGATTTTTCGAAAAAACAAGACGGACTTAACTGAATGCTGACGATGATATTGATTCCTTGGCACCGTTCGATCGGCTTCGACTTTCGTTTTATCACCACTAATAAGGGCTTCCATCTTCTGTACATCATTCTTTCCGCTTTTACGGATTGATTCAAGACACACACGTAGAAAGCTAACCGCAGGTGCAGGCTACGGGTGATTTCCAGTCAAGCCGAAAAACAGACAGAACGGAAAGATACCACCGAAAACCACCGCTACCGCACTTGACGGGTAGCTGAAGCGGCTGCTCTTATTTTACGTTTATTGAGTTTCATTTATATTGATGGCAAACCTAATTTATCGAAAAATGCTTTGTTTCTTTCTGCTGCCATATTTAGCAATCTGTCAAACGATATTACTTCAATGTATGCATTGTAGTTGTCATTATATCCAAAGTAACCCAGTTTATCCGCTGTAACCTTTAAATTAAATAAGTCGCATCTATCTTTTATAGAAGGAGTAATATCACATATTACATAACAGAATCCGGGGATATGCACTGAATTGGGTATAGGTCTTCCTGCCTCTGTTGTTACACTACCATTTCGAACTCTTTTTAAATAGCCTAATGCTTGTTCAATAGGATCCTTTTCTTCTCCTGCTTTTGCATCGTTCCTCATTGGTCTTTTAATTTCGACAACAGTGATTGAAGCAAGTGGCAAATTTTCTCCGTCATTCACAAGCAGTGGATTATCATAAACATTCAGTCCTAACAAGTCAGGTTCTTTGGTTGAATCGGAATTTGTAATAGGAAATGAAGTCAGTGTTTTATCTGATGCTAAAAAGTTATGAAAAGCCAATCGTTCATCAACAAGCCATAGATTGCTGTCCTCAAATTTAATTTCATTACTTACAGTCTGCATCGGCATAATCAGCTTGTGCAAAACATCTTCTTTAGAATATTTCTTGTCTGCCCCCTTTTTTATTGCCTTACGAAGCAAATCGAGAATTACTTTTCTATGTGCAACATAGTTAGCCAAATCAGAACGTTTCAAATCACTTGCTTTTGACAAGTATTCATCAATACGTTTTGAATAATCTTCTTTGTTTTCAATTCCATGTGGACACATTAAATCATGCCCTTCAGCAAGCAGTTGAGATTCAAACGCCATCAAATGAGAATGAAGTTTTATATCCAAATCTTTATCGGAAATATTTGGGTCAACAATCTTATCTTTCTCATTTAATCTTCCCAAAATTGGTCTGTATCTCGGTGCTTTTGTATCTACGAAGTCCGACAATCTTTTTATTCCAATTTGTTTGTTTTCCGTTAGGTACTGATCTAAATATACTGTAATATTTTTTAGAGCGTTATCTCTTATTTCGCTAAATGAAATTTCATCATCCGCAAACAAACCTTCAACTGTTTCAGAAATATTGAACGCAACTCTTTCAGGCGTTACCTTTTCTGTCAAATAATCTGAGGTCAGGAAACACATGTAAGCAAAGTTCTCTGTACCGTCATTTAAGAAACCAAACAGCCCAGGTATTTTACCTTGAAGTGATTCTTCTTTTACAACTCTATCAGCAGCACTATATATAATACTGTGTTTGTTTTGTAACGAAGATTTCAATTTGACATGAGTAATTTCAAAAGTCCTTGACTTGATTTTAAATGAGAAACTTTCAGAAGCATTTATCATTAAATCATCATACTCTTTAGAAAGTGAAATTTTTTCATCCGAGTCGTCAATATAAATTTCAGGGGCACCGCCATTGCGAATGAAATACCACAAACAATGCTCAAGTAAATCCCGGGAGATTGTTGATGCAGTTTTTCGCAAATATTTCAAATATTCTTTTCGAATATTAAGCAACTTAATGGAAGTTTCAATTTTTGCTTTAGGAGTTGGTTTTGCATCATCATTATGAATATCGTTTGTAGCATCGAAATCAAAAGTTCGAGTAAATGTTTCACTGTTTTCTTCGTAAACACTTTTTATACTTACTTTATTAAAAGCTTTAAGCCAAAGCAATCTCCCAACACCACGACACCCCAAATCAATTTTATATTCGGAATCTAATGTTTGAAACGAAGTGAAATTGTCAGTATTGAAACCAACACCATTATCAGTGACTTCAAATCCAATAATATCTGGCTTCACATCTGGATACGCTGTTGCTTGGGATGACCGAAATATTTTTATTGTAATATTGCCATCCATTAATGAAGATATCTTACCCTGCTTTAATGCAGAATCTATTGAGTGGATAGAATTTACAACTGCCTCAAATAATGGATACAGAACATTTGTCATTGGCAAATTGGTGTTTCTTAATCGACCTTTTAAACTGGTATTTAAATTCATGCTATTAAGGATGTTTGAGTTTCATTTTCTTAAAATATAGAATTCCGTTTCTAAGTTGCATTGTCCCAATAGAGTTGTCGCTAACGTATAAGCGTTTTATTTAACGTTTCCCCAAAAGTATGCTTAATAAAGAACAAAAGCAATTTTTAACCGGCTGAATTTTAATTTGAAAAACTGAGGGGGAAATGGCAAATAAAACTAAGTTGAACTGAGCCTATAAGCTATGGGCTTCCTATTTTGAGCCGACCATCTTTTTGTGTCCCATCTTCTACGGTGGTACTTGCGGACATGGCCCAGAGTTGGACTTCTGACTTAATTTCTCATTATTTCTGGACTTTTGGTGACATACTTCTCTCTATGGGCTATTTTTTAAGCCATTGAGATGGATTTCAAGCAATTTTAAAGAACGTTTTTCCTTGATCATTTTCTAAACTAAACTGGCACAAGTCTTCCAAATTTCAAGTATCACCTTCACTTGCATTAGGGCTGAATCAATGTTGACCGGTCTGATCAGTTGAACTTCTTGCCGAATTAACCCTGCAGAGTAAGCCATGTCAATTATTGCCCTATATTTAATGTTTTGGGTAACGGAGATCTGCTTTTCAATTTCCAACCCTACTGACAAAATAACTGGCAATTTTCTTTTCCGCCGTGGCCGTTTGATCTTGAACTGTTCCCATTCCCGGCCAAAAACATCGACCTGTATGAGCTTAAAAACGCTAATTGTCAGGTTAATCAACGAAGTTGAAATGTTTTCGTCGAAAATCCATTTGTAAAGATAGGCCTTAAACTACTGTACAGTAACAACATCCATGGAAAGTTGCATCTCGTCGCTAATCTTTGCTAAATGGTCACTTTAGGTTTTAACTGGAATTGGACCGTAATTGCGAAGCAACATCTCCTGGATAAGCTTCTCTACATAAGGTGACTCTGTGTATTCATAATAACTAATTTTAAAATTTACATCCAAAAATTAGTCAATTACTCAGAAAGGTACCTTTTGTTTTAGTTCAACGAAAAGCAACATGTGGCGTTTTTAATCATTTGGGCTTGTTTTGCCCTAGCGGCAAGCCCAAATAATTTAAAATGTGCGCTATATTGCATATTAAGTGATTTTATTTTGCCCATTTTTCACAATATGTAACTTGTCCGTTGTACTTGCTTTCCAAATGTTTAACCACTGTTTCACAAATCTCTATATATTCATCATCTGTTATTGGTGCTTGTTCGCTTCTCCAACCACCATGAGATAAATCGTTTATCAATGTGTAAGATTTGGTATCAGATGGTATATTGATTTTTATGTATTCTGCAATACTTTCGCTGGCAATTTCAACATTTTCAAATTTTGTTAAAGTTTCCAAAATATGCCTTATTGAATTTGCTGTTGTATGAGTTGGTAATACAGATTTTCTTGCAATACTATAAATATCAAAAAGATGATGAATATATGGAACAGTCAAATTATTATTAAATTCTTTTATCTCGTTTCCTTTTAAAATCAACTTTTTGTCAACAATATTATTTGAAGCTAAAACTCTCATAAAATCATTATTATGAGTAAAAATAAGTAAACGCTCTCTTTTTATTTTGTTCAAAATGGTTTTTATATCCCGAATAACTCCGCAAAGAGTATAAACATGTGTGAAATCCATACTTGAAATAGGGTCGTCTATTACAAAAAATATTTTTTCATATTCATTTTCATTTGATATTTTTAAATGAGTATCGCCAATATAGTAAGCAAATGCAATTATATTTTTTTCTCCTTCGCTTAATACATCTTTGGTTTGTCCTTTATCTAAAATATTTTGATTAAAAATAAGTCTAAATGTATCTTCGTCAAGTGTATATTTTGCTGAAAAAAAATAGTTTAATACTTGTTTAATAGTAGATGCGACTTTGGCTTTTTTGCTAATTTTTTGTTGTTCCTTTTTCTTCTTAATTTCTTTGCTCAAAGTAGTCCAATCATTTCGTAATTTTAATATAGTTTTGATATTTACAGCGTGAAATGAAAATAATTCATCGTAAACAGCATTACATATTAGTTTTCTAATTGATTTATTTTCATCGCTTATTCTATTTTTCTTAAAATTCAGATTATTAATTTCCTTGTTGTTTTGCTCTATTACCCCATTTATAATTGTTTGATATTTAAGTAGATTTACAGAAAAATCAAATGGCATTAACAACGGTATTTCTATTGATTTTAATTTTTCGTTGATTTGGTTTATTAGAGCTTTAAAAAGTTCTTGTATTTCAATAATTACAAGTTCTTGTAATTCAACATTTTCAAGTGAAGGAATATATTGAGTTTTATATTTATTGAATTCATTTGTTCTTTTTATAGAAATATCTAAATTTTGCTCATTCTTTTTGTAGAAATCTTCAACTAATATTTTGTAATTATTTAAATTTTTGATGGTTTTTGCTTCTTCGTCGTTAAGATATTTTGTATAATTATCAATTAGTGCAAGTGCTTCAGTTTGCAAATCTTGTTCGCAAAATGGACAAAACGATTGATTTGAAATTAATTGCATACCTGTTTCGACAAAAGTTTGTTTGCTTTTAATTTTTGCTTTAAATTCTTCGGCAAGCGAACTTAGGCTATAAACTTTTAAAAGGCTATCAATAATTACTGAAAAAATATCTGAATTTAATTGAATCTCAGGTATTGGCGAAATATCAGCAAGATTTTCAGGAACTGATTTTATTTTGTTGTAATCGTTAAGTAAATCTGTAAAAGTTTTTCCTATATTATAAAGTGGTTTATCAATATTTTCAACCAAATTTTCATAAGAAAGTTCTTTATATTCGTTTAGCCGTTTTATATTGTAAATATCATTTATGTTGTCTTCAAGGTAGTCTGCAATATCTTGTTTTACCTTTTCAGATAAATCTTTGCCTTCTTTTTCAATTTTGGCTAACTTTTTTTCATCTTCGCTTACATCAATGTTTGCTTTGCCTAAAATAAATCCTTGAATATTGCTATCCTTTTCATAACTGAGAGTTTTAATATTTTCATCAACGTAATCTTGATTAAACGTGTGATACAAATATTCGGTTTTGGGAATAGTTGGGACAAATCCTTTATTAATCTCAAATTTGAAATTTTCTTTCGTTGTGCCTGTTTTATCTATGATTGAAAAAGAAAATGAAGCCTTATTTTCACCGAATGAAATTAATTTATCGGTAAATATTTTACCTTCTTCATCTATTAAAAGTGCCGATTTATCTTCTGTTAGACGAAAAAGACGGCTAATAAATGTTTTTCCACTTCCATTATTTGCAAACACACCTATTTTTAAGGAATTTGAAGTAATCGTCTTTGACAAATTCTTTAAAGGTGCCAAATTTTGACATTGGATTGTTGTTTTTATATCATCACTACTACTCATGTTTTATTGTTTTAATTGTATGCGTCTAACGTATTAGCGTTTTATTTAACGTTTTCCCAAAAGTATGTCTATTAAAGAACAAAAGCAATTAAAAGTCTGAATTTAAAGTTGAAAAGCTGAGGGGGAAATGGTAAATAAAACCGAGTTGGACTATGCCTATAGCTATGGGCTTCCTATTTTGAGCCGACCAGTTTTTTGTTTCCCACCCCATTCGGTGGTACTGCGGACACGGCCCGGAGATGGATTTTTGACTTATTTCTCATTATTTTTGGACTTTTGGTGACAAACTTCTCCCTATTGGTTATTATTTCTGCCATCTAGATGGATTAAAGGCAATTTTAAAGAACGTTTTCCTTGATCATTTTCGAACCTGGCACAAGCCTTTCAAATTTGACCTGATCAATTGATCACCGGGCAAAGTTATAATAGATTGTTTGTAAGCATTCGGTAAAGTCCGTCTTGTTTTTTTGAAAAATCGGGATTTCTTTCAAAGTTTCTCCTAAATGTTCGGAGAACTTTGAAAGACTTATTGGACGGATTTATTGCAATCTTAGTTTTGTGGTTTAAAATTGTGCGGGAGCAGTTCCGCCAGGTCCTTGCAGTAGTCGTTGTCGTAATTGTGGACATTGTTCAGGAAGAAGACGAGCCAGTCGCGGAAGTTTACACCGCTCGCCTTGCAACATCCCAGCATGGAATACATAATGGCTGCATTTTCGGCCGCTTCGTGATTGCCACAGAACAACCAATTCTTCCGGCCGAGCGCGATCGGCCTTACGGCATTTTCCGCAAGATTGTTGTCCATCTTCAACCGGCCATCGAGATGGTACCGGGTCAACTTGTGGTAAATCCCATACGTGTACCTGATGGCTTGGCCAATACGGCCTTTGGGCAAAACTTTGGGATATTCATTTGCCATCCATTTTTCAAAGGCGACCATGATGGGATAAGACAGTCGGGTACGTAAGTCGGCACGCTCTTCAAAGGAGAGGTTTTCCAGGTCGGCGCGCCTTTCCACGTCATAGAGCAGGCCTATCT
>Ga0209083_1000181_pt1 | contig 98309 bp, 70 predicted proteins | sample AM7aDNAmetaG_FD_184132 | JGI IMG/M metagenome (GOLD analysis project Ga0209083, IMG submission 184132) | Freshwater microbial communities from Finland to study Microbial Dark Matter (Phase II) - AM7a DNA metaG (SPAdes) (version 3) | ecosystem: Environmental > Aquatic > Freshwater > Lake ...
TCAGAGATAGACGAAGCGGCATAAATAAAAATGGAAAACATATAGCCTTGATAATCTGTATCTTAAAATTAGACAATTTTTTCAATCGATTGACTGTTAAAACCTGAGATCAAGTGCGAAACATTAGTTATAACATGACAATTAGCAAAAACCCCCTCGCAGTTTCCGGAAAAGGGGTTTAAACTGTACAATGATATTACTTAAGTACTATTTGACTACCGGGAGTTTAGCATTGGTTTGCTTAAGCCATTTTCCCAGCTTTCTGTTCAATTCAGTAACTTTAAGCGGATATTTACCGGATAAATCTGTAGTTTCGCTGAAATCATTCTTTAAATTAAACAATTCAAATTCAGTTCCTTCATAACGTTTGATCAGCTTCCAGTCCCCATCACGAATAATACTGTAGGGTAAAATATCAGGTTCGCGATAATGAGGGAAATGCCAGTATAATGGTACTTCTTTTATTTTCTTCCCAAAAATTGCAGGACTAAAATCCCGCCCGTCAAGCGTTGTTTTTGGCAAGGCTGTCCTTGTCATTGCACAAATCGTAGGTAAAATATCGACAGTTGAAACCGGTAATTCACTTACAGAACCAGCTTTCAATTTACCATTCCAGTAAATGATCATAGGTACACGGATTCCACCTTCATAAGGATATCCCTTGCCGGACCTGAGAGGGGTATTGTCAGTCGGGCCAATTAAACCGCCATTGTCTGAAAGAAATATGACAATTGTGTTGTCAGCCAGCCCATTGTCCTGAAGCGTTTTCATCAGAATACCAAGCGATTCATCCATGCTCTCGACCATTGAAGCATATACAGGGTTTTTCTGTCCACCAACATGTGATTTTAATTTATATTTGTTGATCGACTCAGGTTTAGCCATCAGCGGTGTATGGACTGCATAAGTACACATGTTGATGAAGAATGGTTTATTCTTATGTCCTTCAATTACAGTCTTTAGCTCGACGGAAAGGCGGTCTGTCAAATATTCACCATCCCTTCGTGGTTTCAAATTTGGAAATGTTACCCCTTTTTTATCTGAATAGGGGTCAAAATAATTGACAGGCTGTCCCATATCGCAACCTGCAATATTCAGGTCATAACCCTGCTTTTCGGGGTAATAATCATCGGGTCCAAGGTGCCATTTGCCAATGTGACAAGTAAAATATCCAGCCTTTTTAAGTACCTCTGCGATAGTTACTTCACTTAATTCCATCCAATATGGATTAGACGGGGTCCTTAACTTTTTATCTCCGTTTTCTTCGTAAGGTTGAGGGGCTTTAACCTCGGAAGAGCCAAGTTGAAAACGGGCGCGTATCCAGTCTGTAACGCCAATTCTTGCTGGATACCTGCCAGTTTGAATAGAAGCCCTTGTTGGTGAACAGACTGAACAGGCTGCATATGCATTTGTAAATACGACACCTTGCCCGGAAAGTTTATCAATATTGGGTGTTTCATAGTATTTACTGCCCATAAAACCCACGTCGGTCCAACCTAAATCATCGACCAGGAACAATACAACATTGGGTTGAATCGAATTTTCATGGGAGGGTTTTGCTGTTCCACTATAAATTGGGATTAGCCCGGCCGCCGAAATTAATAGTCTTTTAATCATGATCGTGGTTAAATAAATATACTTGAGATTTCAGTAATTTGGTTTTCAATTGGTTGAACAATTTTTGTAACAAAATAAAATCAGGCTTTCACAATTACGGTGAAAGCCTGATAGATCTCTCAATAACCTTTGTTCTGCACCAATTTGGGATTGGCTTGCAATTCGGTTAAAGGAATGGGATAACGGGTCATGTAATCTTTTGCTCCTGAAGCTCCTCTGGCCAGAGCTGAAGAAATCAATTTTCCCTGGCGGATCAAATCCATCCTGCGCATCCCTTCAGCTACAAATTCCCAGCCACGCTCCTTTAATAATGCGGCCCGCAAAGCATCTTTGGATGTGAAACTTGCAAGCGTGTATTCAGCCACCCCTGCTCTTTTTCTTATTAGATTTAAAAGATCAACAGCTTCCTGGGTTGGTCCGTTGATTTCATTTAAAGCTTCTGATCTGTTGAGCAATACTTCTGCATAACGGATCATGGGAACATCATTTCCATGCTTTTCAGAAACACCAGCAGGATCAGGAACATATTTAAAACAACGAACGGCTTTCCCTGCATCGGTTGGATCCAATAAATTGTGAACTTTACCATTGGCTTCTGTGTAGGTGAAAAGAAACCATCCCAATCGCTTGTCGATCGGATCATAGGTTTTCACCCAGTCGTTATAAACACAAAACATCGCACCATAATTTATCCAGTTGCTTTGAATAGGATAATTTGGCGGAAATGCATGAGCCATATAATTATTGGAATGCGTCGGGGAGGTTGCCATGGCTGGTCCTACTAGGACCACTTCATCATTGACTTCATTTTGAACAGCAAACATATTTTTAATATCGCCACCAAATAATTTGTATTTATTCAGATCGATGACCTGTTTGTTCGCATCGGCGGCTTTTTGCCATTGAAGTGAATTCAAATAGTACTTCCCAAGAAGTGAAAGAGCCGCACCTTTCGTGGCTTTTCCCCAAAGGCTTTGAGTGACAGGTAAGTCAGTGGCAGCAGCCTGAAGTTCAGTGATGATAAATGTATCAAACTCTGCATCTGTTGCTTTAAGCGGTTCGAAGTTTAATTCTGCTGCTGTAGTTATCAGAGGAACCGGACCAAATATTTCCCACAAATAGTAATAATCGGCTGCGCGTATAAATCGGGCTTCAGCTTTAAACTGTTTTACCTTATCAGCAGTAAGGGCAGTCACCTTATCAATGTTATCAAGCAGTGAATTCGCGTTCCTGATACTTTGATAATATTGTTGCCAGGGAGTTGAAAGCATTGTTGACTGGGAATCCCAATTGTAATTCATATATAGAATTGCAGTGGAAGCAAAGCTGCCTCCCCATTCCCACATAATGTCGCCTGGAAATTCCTGAAGTGTGTACATTCGGTCACGCATGTTGGCGGTAACCTGCATATTGCTATAAGAAGCAACCAGAACACTGTTGATCCCATCCTCCGTTTGAAGGAAGGATGCCGGATCATATTGGGTATAAACCTCTTCTTTCAAAAATCCACTGCATGAAGCGAAAAAAAGAGTAAGGATTGTTGCCCAAAAAATTTTATATAGACTATAATTTTTCATTTTCATTTAATGTAAAAAAGTTTAATGCTAAAAATTGATATTGGCTCCAATTCTAAAGACCCTCGCACTTGGGTAATTATTATAACTACTTTTCGCAACGGAAGTACCATCTCCAGTCTGATTTGCTTCGGGATCGTAACCCTCAAATTTTGTGATCGTAAACAAATTTTCGCCTGATATTGAGAGCAATATGGATTTAACCATTTTGAAATTACCCAAAGGGATATTATAGCTTAACGTGATATTCTTTAAACGCAGAAACGATGCATCCTGAACGGTATAAGAATTGATCATCTTGCCATTTGCAAAGTAAACAGCAGAATTTACTCCCGAAGGATAACCTGTGTTTGGATTATCCGGTGTCCATCGGTTAAGGTAATGGATTGCCATGATGTTCCGGTCAAAATTGATTGGGAACATCGATTCGAGCACATTGGCATTGAATGTTTTTATTCCGTTAACGCCCAGTAAATAAATCTCAAGATTAAAATTTTTGTAAGAGAAAGAATTATTTAAGCTATAGGATATTTTGGGAAAGGGATTGCCCAGAATAACCCGGTCGCTTGCATCAATCTTTCCATTTTTATCAGCATCAAAAAATATGGGTTCACCCGGTTTGGATGTAGGCTGAGCTGAATGAGCAATGTCGTCCCCAACCTGGAAAATACCGGTAACCTCATAACCGTAAAATGATTGCATCGGATAACCTTGTCTTACCAATGCAAAACCCGGAATATTCGCTACAATCCCACCTGTAATAATATCCCCAACAAAAGGCGGCAATTCTACGACTTCATTTTTTAATGTTGAAACAGTAAAGCTTGTGTTCCAAAGAAGTTTACCGGTCAGATTTCGCGTAGAAACGGATAAGTCAATTCCAGAATTTCTGACAGTTCCGAAATTTGTACGTACAGTGGAAAATCCTGTTGACATTGGAACCGGCTTGCTAAACAACTGATCTATTGATTTTTTAATGTAATATTCAAAATTTCCGGTTATTCTATTATCAAATAATCCAAAATCAAGGCCAAAATTATATTCTTCTGTAGTTTCCCATGTCAGTTCAGGATTTGGGATTCTTGCCGGTTGGGCACCACTTAATTCGGCACCTCCCAGAACCGTATTTCCACCAGCTACAAAAGTTGAAATGGTCTCGAAATTTCCAATTCCTTCATTCCCCATTTGTCCATAGCCAACTTTCAATTTTAAATTGCTGATTGTTGGGAATTTCTTCATGAAAGGTTCTTCTGTTAATCTCCAACCAACAGCCAATGAAGGGAATATCGCATATTTGTTGGCGTCTGAAAATCGGGAAGTACCGTCTCTCCTGATTGTCGCAGTCAGCAAATATTTATCAGCAAATGAATAATTGGCCCTTCCAATATATGATTCCAACTTATAAACCGTTTTTGAAGTGCTGACCTGATTCGTCAGGGAGTTGCCACTTTGCAATAAATTGGTATTGGTGACGTCCGAAAGGAATCCTGTTGAGTATGATCCCTGATATAAGTTTTGGAACTTTTCCCTTGTAGCTCCTCCCATCAATGAAATATGATGCCTTCCGAAATCATTTTCATAGTTGATCAATCCTTCCGTCAACCAATAAATCGAATTCGTACTATATACGTTCCCGATACCCCCGCTTGCCCGTCCCTTTTGGGTGGTGCGATCAGAATATTCATCGTTCCTGATATTGAAAACGTCGGCTCCAAGCCTTACAGTCGCTTTGAGTCCTTTAAAGATCTTGTATTCTCCAAATGTAATGCCGTTGATGCGGTTGTTTTGTTCCCTGAAATCATAACCATTGGCCAGTGCAACCGGATTATCGAGTGCGATGCTTGGGTTCGTCTCATATACACCACTCGCATTCATCTTAGGACTTAGCCGTGGATCAAACATAAGAGCTGCATTCAATGGGTCTGCATTTTCGTTACCTGTATTGCTCTCATTTGCAATTTTATCTTTAAGGGTCATGTTTCCATTCAGGTTAAAACCGAACTTAAACTTGTCATTCGGAGTGATCTCCATATTTATCAGAACATTGTATTTCTTTATTCCGGAGCTGACCATAATTCCATCCTGATCAAGATATCCAAGTGAAGCATAGTATTTGGATTGTTTACTGCCACCACTTAATGATAGCTGATGGTTTGTTGCAAGGGCATTTCTTAATAGTTCGTTTTGCCAATCGGTTCCTACACCTGCTGCAGCTATTTGATCGGTTGTGTAGGGTAAGCTCTTCCCTGAATCCTTGCTAACATCATTGATCATTTGCATATACTGTGTGGCATTCAGGACGTCCAATTTATAGGATGGGGATTGAATTGCGGCAAATGTGTTGTATGTAACCTGAGTCGTACCCTCTTTCCCTTTCTTAGTTGTAATTAAGACAACGCCATTGGCAGCCCTTGTCCCATAAATGGCGGCAGCCGAAGCATCCTTTAATATCTCGACACTTTCAATGTCTGATGGGTTGATGTTTGCAGTATTGCCACCTGGCAGACCATCTATTACAATGAGGACACTATTGCTGCTATTGATTGAACCTGCTCCGCGTACAGAAATATTCAAAGCGCCGCCTGGTTCAGAATTGGCCTGACTGATATTCACACCTGCCGCCTTACCTGTCAGAAGTTGAAGGGCATTGGTGGCCACTCCTTTTACAAAATCCTTTGACGTAACGGAGGTAACGGAACCGGTTATATCACTTTTTTTCATTGTACCATATCCAATTGCCACAACTTCCTCAATCCCAACAGTTTCCTCTTCAAGGGTTAAATTAATGGCAGTCTTGCCACCAACTACAACTTCCTGTGTTTTCATGCCCACAAACGAAAACTGCAAGATGGCGTTTTCAGGAACATTGGCCAACGAATAATTCCCATTCAAATCGGTAATCACACCTGTTGTTGTCCCCTTTACCACCACAGAAACACCAGGAAGTGAACCTCCTAACGAGTCGGTCACTTTACCAACTACTTTTTTACCCTGTTGCTGTGTAGCCTCCAGGTTGCCCTTTGTGACTACAATATTCTTATCCAAAATCTTATATGAATAATTGGAGTCAAGGACCTTTTTTAATACTTCCTCAATCGTGGCATCTGATACCTTGATCGTTTGACATTTTTCGTTGTTCAATTCTTCGCTTTTAAAGAAAAAACCAAACTCGCTGGTCTTTTCGATCTCCCTGAAAATATCGACGATTGTGGCATCCTTCAGGTTCAAGTTGAGTCGTGCTGTCTGACTGTAGGATTTCGCGGCAGTGGCCGTGAACATCGCAAAAAGTAGAATTACTGTTGTTAGTTTCATAATCCGGAACGTTTTTTTCCATCTTCGCTGTGCATTGCACAACAAGTCACAAATTTTTTGCATAATTTTGAACTGTTTTTTAGTTAAACTTTGAAACTGACCGTTAATCAGGTTCGATTACTGAATTCAGGTGCACCCCTCCACGGGTGCACTTTAGTTTTAGAAAATGGTAACCCTGTCGCGCCCCTCCTTTCTATCTGTAATTTTATAATTGATCTGATCGGTCAACGAAAGCATTTTCAGCACCATACTCACCGTTGTTGTCCGTTTGATCACACTCGTGTATCTGGTATTTGCCAACTTTGGATTGCTGATGATAATCTCCACATTATACCAGTTTTCCAGTTCGCGGCAAATCTCTACCAAACTCTTGTCGATAAATACAAATTTTCCATCCTTCCATGCCGTTGCAATCGTGGGATCGCGCTGTAAAACAGCCATTTGGCCATCATTCTTGTTAAACTGCGAATATTCGCCGGGTTTCATCGAAAGGACAGCTTTATTCTCAAGATTATATAAATCGACCTTCCCATCCACAAGTGATGTATAAATTCCTGATTCAGAGCTATATGCACGAATATTGAATTTTGTACCAATATCCCTCACTTTTAAACCTCCAAGGTCAACGGTCAATTTTCGGGCAGGATCTGGAACAAGGTCAAAATAGGCCTCACCGTTTAATTTAGCAATCATCTCACCGTCAGGATTATTGCGAATGATCAGCTTTGAAGCAGAACTTAACCAGATGGACGACCCATCTTCGAGATGAATCGTTGAAACCGACCCTTTTTCGGAAGTATATTCTATCTGACGTGCAAAACCTTGAATTTGCTGTTGTTTTGGGATCAGGTATTGCATCATAAAACCCAATAAAAGTGCCACGACAAAGATTGCTGCATACCGGTACCAGAATTCGAATATCCTGAAACCTTTGGCAGAATTAGCTTTGCTCCAGAACCTGTTGAAGCTATCTTTTTGTATATCTGAATGTTTTGTTTGATCAATATTGGATACGGCATACAAATTTTTGTACGAAATGAAGATTTCGCGCTGTGCGCTATCCTCCTCCATCGTCTGGTAGAAATCATTTTTTTCAGCCTCGGAGGCCGTACCTTTTAGGATCTTTATGAAAATTTCTTCTGTCATTATTTCTGGAATTAATCACTAAACACTTAAGTTGGCTTTGACCCTATTGGGAAATCGAAAATAATTAAAAAAAATGCGGCTGGCTTTCTGGCGGCTGGCTACTAGCAACTGGCGGCTGGCTGTTCGTGGTTATTGTTTGGGTCGGAATCCTGAATAGCAGCTGGCAGTAGACCATCCTTTGAACATGACCATCTGGCAATTGATGGAAAATTACTTCGTGGAATTTACTGAAGTATTGTAACTGACATAACCAATTAATTTCAAAGGACCCATTAATCCGGAAGGTTTTAAAGGCATGTCCTTGTTCAGAATTGTTTCGATGGGAGAAGTGGTCCATAGACTTTTCACACTTCCATATTGGATCAAATCGCCGATAAAGCGGTTCCGGCAAACGTTGGCAACGGCTATTTCCAGTTTATTTTCTGCCTTTAGCAGTCCGGAAACATCAAGTCGGGTATTGGGTTGCCATGGGTAGGCCAGCAATTTTCCATTTAAAATCACCTCCGAAGTTGCGCTCAAGTTACCCAAATCCAACAGGATTAAATCACCTCCGGAAACAAAGTCAGGGGCATTGAAATTAATCGTGTATTTCGCTTTCCCCGCAAAGTATTTTATGGCAGGATTATCGAATTCGGTGAGTGATTTCAATGAAGTTCCCTCTAACGGTTGAATCACTTCATCGGATATTGGGAAAAACTCAATACGGATTTTCGCATTCCCAAGATCAAGGATTTTAGGCTGAGTTAATTTTGTTTTGAACACCTTATTCTCATTGGTTTTGAAAGTATAATCTCCGGTCAATTCACTTGTAAAAGAGAAATTACCCTGATTTAAAGCAGCCTGAGGAATCTGAAATGAAGTATCAGCGAGTTGCTGCTGCGGAAAGATTTGTTTTCCGGCCAATGAAACCTGCTGAATGAATTGTGCAGGGACTTCCTTATTAAACACAAATATCTTTGATTCGTAAGATTTGAAAGTAACAGGTATCCGGGTTTGGTTTTTCTCAACGGAATAGATTACCGGTTTTGTTACAGCTCCATTTTCAGCATTCCAGATTTCAGGAGTACCGGTAACGCGGAAGAGAATTTCACGATTTAACGCTCTGTTTTGCTGATTGAAAACAAAATAGATATCCTTATCTTCCAGCTTTTTATGGATATACATGATTTCTTTTGCATCCTGAGTATTGGTAGTCAGGTCTGGAATTACATTCAGTTGTTTTAGTACTTCTGCAAGTGGTTTTCCTGAAATCATTTTTCCCTTGCCATAACTATTCTCACTTGTTTTTCCCCAAACGTTATTGGTTAATTGGTTGAATGCAGAAACTTCATTTTTAATGTCGGTTACCGATAACATCTCCAGCGGTTTTGGGCCATAAACCACTGCACCGGCTTTCACCAATTCTGCAATCCGTTTTAAAGTTGAAAACTCCATTTTGGTACTGTTGTGCAAAAGCAACATTGAAAAACGTTGATTGCCGCCTATTGAAAGCTTCCCGTCAATAACTTTGATTTTGTGATTCAATAGATCGATGTTACATGCATTGGGCCGAATTCCATAAGGTAAATCGTTTACAAAACTTTTGGTATAAAACCATGGCAATTGATCACCGGCATAAACCAGGACATCAACGACAGGTTCTCCTTTTTGAAGGATATATTGAACCCGTGACTGGTATTTCAGCCAATCCTGGTTAAATTCCCACACCGGATTGTTGCGGTTATAGTGTCCTCCAAACTTGCCTAAAGTCATGCCTGGTTTTTGGTCAAATGGCTGATGAATATAGCTATGCAAAATAATTTGGTTCACACCCGAACAGAATGCAGCATCTCCAAAAGGTTTTAAATCGCCGGGTGCTTCGGAGTAATGCGCGTTTCCTGTATATGCCTCAGATCCAATAATTTGCTTGTTAAATGCAAGAGCCGAAGAAGTTGGCATCGTAGTAACTGGCTTGGCTGCCGGTTGATAATCCAGCAGATTATTGGAATTTGCACCAGCCCAGAATTCCGTCATAGGCATATCGATGTATTCGTTTGCCTTTAATGCATCCATCGGAGGATAGGCACCCCAACCACCATAAATGGCTTCACCATGGTATTCCATCTGGTTTCTGTGACTTAATTCGGCAAAATGTTTGTAGAAGTTTTGGTCGATCAGGTCGGCAATGGTTTTGCGAAAATCGAATAAGAAGGCTTCTGAAAGTTGTGTATTTCCGACAGTTGCGCCACATAAAACCGGGATCAATGGAAGTATATTGTACCCTCTTCTATCTTTAAATTCTTTTGCGAAGTCCTTCGACCAGGTTTGAAATTGCGCTTCCCAACTGTCCATGATCAGAAATTTCAAGGTATTGCCTTTGTATTGGCCTGCCGCCTCAATCAGTTTCTTCGCGTAGCTGTTGATATGCACATTCAAGGCAGCGGTGTCCATCTTGTCAACTTCCAAACCTAAGCCTTCCGGCGATGCAGGATCAACCATCACTCCGGTAGAGGTGTAGCCGAAACGAATAATCTGCCAGCGACCTTTGGGTGCGGTCCATTTCAGCGTTCCGTCGGGCGACATATAACTTGTAATGTCAACAATTGAATTTTCTGAAACTGGTTGAATCGAATTTTTTGTATTCGCATCCAGTGCATTTTCGTTCAGGTCATAAACTGATGCTGTTTTCTCAAAAAAGGAAGTAACAGGAGGCTGAAATAGTGGCAATTCGTTGTCCTTTAGCAATTCAAATTCGGCAATCGGAAGTGTATCAAAATACACAAAACTTGTTTTCACCAATTCTAGTCGGAAATATTTAGCTCTTGTTTCAGGAAACAATGCTGTAACAGCCTTATTTACACCTACAAATTCCAAATCAGCAACTTTGGCATATTCCTTTCCATCGTTTGAAGTTGATAATGCAAAAAAGAGTTTTACCCTGCCATTATCCACCAAAGGAAGGTCCCAGCTAAATGACAAATGCGGGTAAAGGACAATTTTATTCGCTGTAAAATCAGTACTAAAACGAACATCCATAACATGACCTTTTTTGAAATTGATTTCGCTTTTTGGATTTCCATCATAAAGCACATTTCCTGTTAATACCTTATTGACATCAATTGCAGGGCGAGCTTCTTTAAACGAATTTGCATTCTCCTGCATTGGAAATGCAACAACAGCTTCATCGCGATAAAAATTTTGCACCTTGATGGGTTCCGGAAGTTTAACGGTCACTTCTTTCCCCCCATCAATGGAGGTTTTAGTCCACACGTATTGTTTCATCGACAGTTCGGGGGTTATCCACGAACCGCCGACTGTAGCAAAGCCGTCAATAGTTTGAATACCAATGGTAATGCCCAATCGGTTTGCCTCCTTCAAGGCCCATTGGTACATTTCAATCCATTCAGGCGAATTGAATTTTATTTTGGGAATAGCCACCTTTTTGGTGTAAATCTCTCCAATATTGAATATCGTAGCCTCAACAACACCATGAGCCTTCATAGCTTCCAAATCTTTAGAAATCCCATCTTTGGTAATGTTCCCACCCATCCAATGCCACCAGACATGCACTTTTGATGAGGTTGGCGGATTTTTAAATTCGGACTTACTTAAAGTGGTTTGTGCGTTTGTCGTAAGGATGAACAGGAAAAGAATTAGAAAGCTGGTTATTAAGGTTCCCATTTTATATGATTATAGTTTATAAGTCATTCACTTATTACAGCTTACATTAGTTCAAAAACCTAAACCAATCTATATCAATCATGGTATCCCCGTCGCCTGAAAATTTTAGCCAAAGACCATGAATTCCAGGGGTCGGTTTCACATTGGCTTGAACACTCACCCATTCATTGGGATTTAAGGTGCCAGGTATATCAATTGTAGCGAAGGGCGAATGCCAAGTTTGATCCATTACCAATTGTATTTTTACCACATTTTTTCCTGGCTTCAACCTGATTTCAATCTTGTTGATGTCGGAAGGAAAATCAATGTATTTATACACCACCCGGTCACCACCTTTAAGGTTTGTTAACCGATCTTCGTTGGGAGAAAAATCAGAAATATAGGTATTTCCAAAAAGCAGACATGCCCATTCAGCTTCAATTTTCGTTTTAGCATTCAAAGGACCAGAAGCTCCTTGTGAAGTCATTTCTACTTCATTGATACTTCCGTCTTCATTGAAAGTAATTGGCTCAATACAGGCCTTGCGCATAATATAGCTGTTGTGGGTCGCACGATGGTAGAGTACATACCATTTGCCTTTGAATTCGACGATTGAACCATGATTGTTCCAGTTATTCGGGTCACAATGGCTGTTATCCACAATAACACCTCTGTATTTGAATGGCCCCATGGGTGATTTGCTTGTAGCATAACCAATACATGATGGTGTATTCAAACGCCCTATGTGCGCATAAATGAAATAGTAAATTCCATTCCTCTTTACCATATATCCCCCTTCATGGAAATAATGCTCTTTCTCGGTAACGATATTGTCTTTTATCGTTGAAGAGTCTATTTCAGTCATGTTCGGTTTGAGCTTAGCCATCTTAGCTGTAAACTGACCCCAGATGTAATAAGCCTGACCATCATCGTCGATAAAGACACAAGGGTCGATTTCATTGATGCCTTTCGTATAAAGTTTCTTTCCATTGGTAAATGGGCCAACCGGCGATTTGCTTGTGGCTACACCTTCAGCATCATTGCCCGGTTGACAGTAGTACATATAATAAGTGCCATTCCTATACTGACAATCAGGGGCATAAAGTAAGTTGTCGTTGTATGGAACCTGATCCTTTGCTCCTTTTGAAGAAAATACATCACGGATAAGATCCCATGTTTTCAAATCGGAAGTTGAGAGTACATGGTGCGTCCATGAACAATAGTAGGTTGTACTCTCATCGTTTGATCCGTAAAGGTATAATTTACCATCAGCCCAAACATGAGCAGATGGATCGGCAATATATACACCGGGTGGAGAAATTGGGTTTTGTGCAACAAGGAATGTTGTTTTAAACATGATTGGAAGAAGCAAGCATTTATAATATTTCATATTCTGTATTGTTAATTAAGGGTTGAATCTATAATAATTACTTCATTAATCCAACATATAAACCTTTTCGAAATATAATTTCTAAATTTCCTTTGTGTTGATGGGCATTTGCTGTACTTTTGGTGTAATACTGCAATTTGCAGCTGGCGGCTGGCAACATATTTCATGAAAACAAATTAGTAATCAGGTATATAACCGTCAGATAGTCTTTCAGTTCATGGCGTAGGATTTTCAGCGATCTGGTCATCCTCGCTTCAACGGTTTTTATGCTAATCGAAAGCTTTTCAGCGATTTCCTTGTATTGCAGTTCATCGAAACGGCTCAACAAAAAAGTTTCCCTGAGATCTTCGGGAAGGGAGGCAATCGCCTGGTCAATTTTTAATCGAAGTTCTTCAAATTCGATATAACTTCCCATCTTTTCCAAAGCCTCATAATTGAATTGCATCTCCATGTATTTGAGGTTCTCCTGGTGCTTTAAAGCTATTTTCTGGTTCCGGAGGTAATTGAGGCAACTATTTTTTGTAATGGTATAGAGGAAGTTACGGATATTGAACCGATCGTTTAGGGTTTCCCTGATTTCCCAAAGTTTCATAAACGAATCCTGGACAATTTCATCGGCAATTTTCTCATCGTGAAGGTATTGCAGCGACAAATGGTAGATCACACCGAAAAAATCGGTGTAAACTGCCTCAAAAGCAAATTTCTCGCCTTTCTGAAGGGATTTTATCAATTGGTGTAGTTTGTCCGGATCCATATCAGAACAAAAATAAGAAAACCTGAATTTCTTTTACCTAAAGGTAAAAGAAAATGCAAATACGCGATTCTTTTTCTTCTGAGTAAAACTTAATTGAAAATCCTAAGGCTGCGATTGGAAATCGCAGGACCCATTCGCTGCAATCAGCAAGCGTTTTGCTTAAATGAAATTGGTAGGAGATTTTGGTTAATAAAAAATAAAAATAGTGATAATTCATAATTAATCAATGAATTACCACTATTTCAAATTATCGTGGAATAATTCCTAATCTAATGTTTTTGCAACTTCTACCTGTTCGAATGCTTCGATAAAGTCGCCCTCCATCAGGTCGTTGTAACCTCGGATGTTCAAACCACATTCGTAGCCTTTGGCAACATCTTTCACATCGTCCTTGAAACGTTTTAAAGATTCAAGGTCTCCTGTAAAGACGACGATACCATCACGGATCAGGCGGACTTTTGATCTCCGTTCAATCTTACCATCCCTGACGATACATCCTGCAATGGTTCCCACTTTGGTAATTTTGAATACGGTAAGAATTTCAGCAGTACCTTTGATCTCCTCTTTGATTTCGGGAGCCAACATCCCTTCCATAGCCGATTTGACCTCATTGATCGCATCGTAAATAATGGAGTACAATCTGATATCAATTCCTTCTTTTTCAGCCAATTTCCTTGCACCCATGGATGGACGTACCTGGAAGCCAACAATAATCGCATTGGAAGCCGATGCCAGCATAACATCTGACTCGGTAATCTGCCCGACTGCTTTATGGATCACATTGACCTGGATTTCACCGACCGAAAGTTTGATCAACGAATCGGACAATGCTTCGATAGACCCGTCAACGTCACCTTTCACAATGATATTGAGTTCCTGGAAGTTGCCAATGGCGATTCGACGCCCAATTTCATCAAGTGTAATGTGCTTCTGGGTGCGTAGACCCTGTTCGCGCTGAAGCTGTTCACGTTTATTTGCAATGGTACGCCCTTCACGCTCGCTCTCCATTACATTGAACTTGTCGCCGGCTTGTGGTGCACCGTTCAATCCAAGAATTAAAACGGGTTCAGCAGGGCCAACCTTCTCCACACGTTGGTTACGTTCGTTGAACATTGCCTTGATGTGCCCAAAATGGGGGCCTGCCAGAATTACGTCACCGACACGCAATGTACCGCTTTGTACGAGTACAGTTGCGACATAGCCTCGACCCTTGTCGAGGGTCGATTCGATGACAGAACCAACAGCACGCTTGTTCGGGTTGGCTTTCAATTCGAGCATATCTGCTTCAAGCAATACTTTTTCAAGCAGTTCGGCAACACCCTGTCCACTTTTTGCAGAGAGGTCCTGCGACTGATATTTGCCTCCCCAGTCTTCGACAAGGAAGTTCATGTTTGCCAATTGTTCTTTTATCTTTTCAGGATTGGCCGAAGGTTTGTCAACTTTGTTGATTGCAAACACGATCGGAACCCCGGCTGCGGTTGCATGGTTGATCGCCTCAATGGTTTGGGGCATCACGTCATCATCAGCTGCCACTATAATAATGGCAATATCGGTAACCTGTGCACCACGGGCACGCATGGCAGTAAACGCCTCATGGCCTGGTGTATCAAGGAAAGTGATATGGCGGCCATCTTCGAGCGTAACATTGTATGCACCAATGTGCTGTGTGATCCCTCCTGCTTCTCCGGCAATTACGTTGGCTTTACGGATGTAGTCGAGCAAGGATGTTTTTCCATGGTCAACGTGTCCCATGACCGTAACAATCGGTGGGCGTGGAATAAGATCCGATGCCTTATCTTCCTCTTCAACGATGGCTTCCTGTACTTCGACAGAGATAAATTCAACTTTGAACCCGAATTCATCCGCAACGACAGCCATTGTTTCGGCATCGAGCCGCTGGTTGATCGATACAAATAGTCCGAGCGACATACAGGTCGCAATAACTTTTGTCGGGGGGACATCCATCATCGAAGCCAACTCGTTGACCGACACGAATTCGGTCACTTTGATAATACTCTTGTCGATTTCGTCACGGGCACTTTGTTCGGCAAGTTTTTCGCTGAATGCCAAACGTTTATCGCGACGATATTTTGAACCTCTGGTTTTCTGGCCTTTGGTGGTCAGTCGAGCCAAAGTTTCCTTGATCTGTTTCTGAACATCCTCTTCCTTAACTTCAAGTTTTACGGGTGCCTTCTTTTTGACAACCAGTGCAACCTTTTTCTTGAGCTTGTCCGATTTCTCCAGTTTATCTTTCGATTTCTCCAGTTTCTTTTCCGGCAACTCTACTCGCTCCTTGCCCTCTTTTGCGACACGTTTCCGTTTCTTTTTATTACGCGATTGATGTTCTTCAAGACGGGTCGGCTTCTTTTTCTCCTCCATTGGAAGATCGATTTTGCCAATAACTGTTGGGCCCGAAAGTTTTTTGCGTTCAAGTTTGAAGATCTCTTCCGATCCATCAGTTAGATCCGAATAATCTGTAAGGTCGGCAACAATATCTTTTTGCTTAATAATTTCGATCCTTGCAGGCCTTGCCTTCTCAGGTTGAACCCGTTTGACCTCCTCAGTTGCTTTACGGGTAAGGATTTTTTTCTTGATAATCTCCTTTTTCGGCTTTTCCTCTGTTTTTGTAGGATTCAGGTTGATTTTCCCGATGACCTTGATATTGTTTTCAATCTGTGTCAGGTTGCTAACCATTTCAGGTTTGGACTCTACCTTTGGAGTTTCAGTAACGATCTGAATTTTTGGAGGTTCCGAAACTACTTTTGGCTTAACTTCCACCAATGGGACTTCTGCAACATGTTGCAGTTTAATAACAGGCTGCTTTTCAGGAATTTTTTCAGTTTCTTTTATTTCAGAGATCGGTTGTGCCTCAACCTTGGCTTTTTCAGCTACTGGTTTTTCACTGACCGGAACTTTAACGTCCAATTTCTCACTGACGATCTGTTTTTCAACAGGTTTCTCTACTTTAGGAACAGATTCCATTTTTTCGGCAGCGACAGGAACCTCTGTTTTTTCTTCCGTTGGTTTTGGTCTCTTGGAGAGGTTATTCAGGTCCACCTGGCCTATAATTGTAACCTGAGGTTTTTCAATTTCGGTTACCGGGGCAGGCTCAGGCTTTGGTGCCTCCACAACCACTTCTTTTTTGGGGGCGATAACTACAGGTTCGCTTTTTCTGGCTGCAATAATTTGTTCTGTCCTTTTCTCTTCCTTGTAATGATGGAGGCTATGGTCTTTTACCATGATGGAATCATCATCGGCATCAACATCCTCAACCACTTTTTTTGCTGATTGTATATCATCGATGGATACCGCTTCATTTTTCACACGGTGATGGCGAAGATTGACTTTATCCGCTTCGATCCGGGCTTCATGGTCTTTCCGAAATTGCTTCTCAAGAAGCTCATGCATGTCGGACTCAATTTTTGTGTTTGGATCAGTCGAGATTTTAAAACCCTGCTTATGAAGGTATTCTACCAATGTAGTAATACCCACATTCAGTTCACGAGCTATTTTACTTAATCTTGATCCTTTTTCCCCTGTAATCATATCTTCCCAAACAGTTAATTTTGCTATTGTGCCTACCGAGTTTACATCATTTTTTCACAAAAATAATTACTCAAACTCAGCTTTAAATATTCGCAGCACTTCGTCGATCGTTTCTTCTTCGAGGTCGGTGCGTTTGATAAGGTCTTCGCGCGACAGGCTTAATACGTTTTTCGCAGTATCACAACCAATTGCTTTCAGTTCATCGATGATCCAACCTTCAATTTCGTCCGAAAATTCATCGAGGTTGACATCTTCTTCGTCAATAGCTTCACGATCGCGATAGACATCAATATCGTAACCGGTAAGTTGGCTTGCCAGTTTAATATTCAGGCCACCCTTTCCAATAGCCAACGAAACTTCTTCAGGTTTTAGAAAAACTTCGGCCCGATTTTCGTTGGAATACAGTCTGATAGAAGATATTTTGGCTGGATTTAAAGCCCGCTGAATATAAAGTTGCAGATTATTCGTGAAATTGATGATGTCGATATTTTCGTTACGGAGTTCCCGAACAATCCCGTGAATACGCGATCCTTTCATACCAACGCAAGCACCCACCGGGTCAACACGTTCATCATACGATTCAACTGCAACTTTTGCCCTTTCTCCCGGAATGCGGACAATTTTCTTGATCGTAATCAATCCATCAAAAATCTCGGGTACTTCAAGTTCAAACAAACGCTCAAGGAAAACATTGGATGTACGTGAAAGTATTATGTAGGGACTGTTGTTTTTCATCTCTACCCTTATAATCACTGCACGTACGCTATCGCCCTTGCGGAAAAAATCGGTTGGGATCTGCTCAGCTTTTGGAAGCAGCATTTCATTCCCCTCGTCATCGAGAAGGAGCAATTCGCGTTTCCATATCTGATAAACTTCACCGGTAACGATTTCACCGATTTTATTTTTGTATTTCGTATAAACATTGTCTTTTTCAAGCTCAAGGATCCTTGTCGCCAGGTTTTGGCGAAGGTTAAGGATTGCCCTCCTGCCAAAATCGGTAAACTTCACCTCGTCGGTTACTTCTTCACCAATATCATAGTCAGCATCAATCTTTTTGGCTTGTGAAAGCGCAATTTGAAGGTTGGGATCGGAAAACTCACTGTCTTCTACGACAGTCCGATTGCGCCAGATTTCAAAGTCACCTTTATCAGGGTTAATGATCACATCGAAATTCTCGTCGGTACCAAATTGTTTTTGAAGCACACTCCGGAAAGAATCTTCAAGAACACTCATCATGGTGGCACGATCGATGCTCTTCAGGTCTTTAAATTCCGAAAACGTGTCAATCAAATTCAGGTTGTCCATATCTTCAGGATTTTATTTAAAAGAAATTATTATTTTAACTGTCTTAATTTGATCATAACTGTAACCCTGTAACCTCGGGATTTCAACTTTGGCCCCATCAACCTTCTCCTTTACAATAACCTCTATTTCGAAGCCTTCCGAATTAGCTGATTTTAAAGTTCCTTTATGTTTTTCACCACCGGTTGTAACAACCTCGACTTCACGTCCGATATTTTTGAGGTATTGGCGCAAAACCTTAAAAGGGGATGATAGTCCTGGCGAAGAGACTTCAAGCGAAAAATCTTCAGTTTCCCTGTCAAGGCTATGCTCAATGTGCCGACTGATGTCAACACACTTTCCGATGCTTATCCCTGTATCACTATCGACAAGGACAGAAATGGAATTCCCGACCCCGACAGTAATATCAACGATAAACAGCTCTTCCGAAAGCACTTCTTCGACCAGATACTGTATCTTTTCCTTTGTTATCATTTTTAATATCAATAAAATAGGGGACTTTGTGTCCCCTAATCCTTCGATTATTCTCCGATGCAAAAGTATATCTTTTGTGTTAAAAAACCAAATAAAATTCACATGTAATTGTAATATGATTTATTAAATGAGGAAGTTGTGAAAATGAGGTTTTTTAAAACAGAACATTTCTTAGATTTGACCTTGTTTTTAATACAACCTGAAATTGAAAAGTTCAAAAAATAAGATCGTAAATGATCCGGTTTGGGGGTTTATAGACTTAGATTCCGATCTTCACCTTGAAATCATTGAACATCCCTATTTTCAACGCCTGAGGCGGATAAAGCAATTGGGGCTTTCCTCAATGGTGTATCCGGGGGCAAACCATACACGGTTTGAACATGCCATCGGAACCATGCACCTGGTAGGAATGGCGGTCGATGTGTTACGAAAAAAAGGAAACAAAATTACCGATGAGGAAGAGGAAGGTGTCATTGCTGCCCTTTTATTGCATGATATCGGACATGGCCCTTTTTCACATGCATTGGAACAAAGCATCGTCCAGGGAGTTTCGCACGAAGAATTGTCACGCATTTATATGAATGCATTAAATTTTCGTATGGATGGTCGGCTCAGCCTCGCAATTGACATTTTCTTGGATAATTATCCAAAACGCTTCCTGCATCAATTGGTTAGCAGTCAGCTAGATATGGATCGGCTAGATTTTCTGAGAAGGGACAGTTTTTTTTCAGGTGTCTCGGAAGGTGTAGTTTCTTCCGAACGAATTATTAAAATGCTCGATATCAGGCACGATCAGCTTGTTGTGGAGGCTAAGGGGATCTACTCGGTCGAAAAATTCCTGATTGCACGCAGATTGATGTACTGGCAGGTGTACCTCCATAAAACTGTCCTCTCTGCCGAGCACATGATGATCAATTTATTGAAACGTGCATCCTACCTGTCGGGAATTGGAATTCCAGTACCTGCGACAAATCCACTTGAGTTATTTCTTAGGAAAGAGATCAAATCCGAAGATTTCTTTTCTCCGGATGCTGTGATAAGGGAAAAAGCCCTTGACCATTTTGCGAACCTGGATGATTCCGATGTACTGTGTGCCATTAAAAGTTGGATGTCCCATTCAGATCCGGTCCTGGCGAATTTATCCAACGATCTGATCAACAGAAAATTGTTTAAAATTAAGCTATCTCAGACACCCTATTCAGAAGCAAAACTCAATGTTCTTAAGGAACAATTATTCAACAAGATGGGTATCAAAATAGACGATGCCGATTTTATGGTCATTCATGGGGAAATTACCAACAATGCTTATGACGCAGAAGCCGAAAGTATAAATATCCTGTATAAAAATGGAAAATTAAAAGATATAAAAGAGGCATCCGATATCAATCTGGAGGGGTTGACCAAGACCGTGCGCAAACATTTTGTGTGTTATCCAAGAGAAATCATTACAAGGTAATCATTATTAATTATTTTTGCAGCGTAAAATATTAAAGACGAACGAATGGAGTTTTCGGCAAACGATATTGCAGCTTTACTGAATGGTGAAGTTGAAGGTGATGGCAATATTAAAGTAAGCAGCATTTCAAAAATTGACCAGAGTGTACCAGGCACGCTTACTTTTCTTTCTAATCCAGCCTATACAAAGTTTATTTATACGACTACTGCCTCTTTGGTGATTGTCAACAAGGATTTTAAACCGGACAATAGCCTGTCTTGTACTTTAATCCGTGTTGAAGATGCTTATGCTGCCCTCGCGAAGCTTCTTGATTTTTACACAAAAACAAAACCGTCGAAAGTTGGGATTGAGCAACCCTCATTTGTCAGCAGTTCTGCCATCTTAGGCGATCAGATCTATATTGGGGCATTCGCTTATATTGGCGAAAAAGCGGTGATCGGCAACAATGTGAAAATATACCCACATGTTTATATCGGGGACAATGTAAAAGTCGGGGACAATACTGTCCTGTATTCTGGTGTTAAAATCTATGCTGATTGTTTGGTAGGCACTTCATGTATTTTTCATGCAGGTTCTGTAGTCGGATCAGATGGGTTCGGTTTTGCACCAAATCCGGATGGGACTTATTCAAAAATTGAGCAGATAGGCAATGTTACAGTTGGCAACAATGTTGAGATCGGGGCAAATACAACTATTGACCGTGCCACAATGGGTTCAACGATACTTGCAAATGGGGTCAAACTCGACAATCTGGTCCATATCGCACACAATGACGAAATTGGGGAAAACACGGTAATGGCCGCACAGTCTGGTTTGGCAGGTTCCACAATAGTTGGGAAAAATTGTATGTTTGGAGGTCATGTTGCAATAACAGGTCATATTACGATTGGGGATAATTCCAAAATCGGGCCAAAATCAGGTGTAATGTCATCGGTGAAACCAAATTCAGTATTGTTAGGGGCGCCGGCTGCCAATTTTAAGGACACCATGAGACAGTATTCGATCATCCGTAATTTGCCCAAAATGCGGGAAGAATTGATCGACCTTCAAAAACGGGTCAAAACGATCGAATCAAACGAACAACAACCTTAAAAATATTTACTTTTTTATTCGAAATACAGATCAATTAGCTAAGGACATTAAAAGACGAAAAAAAATTGGGGAATGATGAATGTAAAACAGAATACGATTGAAAAAGAAGTCACTATTTCGGGCAAAGGCCTGCACACCGGTGTTGAAGTCACGCTAACTTTTAAACCAGCTCCTGAAAATTTTGGGTTTAAGTTTAAACGTGTTGACCTTCCCAGCCAACCGATGATCGAAGCCAACGTTTCAAAAGTTAGGGGAACTTCTCGTGGTACAGTCCTCAAGGATGGTGAAGTGACCATCAGCACGATTGAACATGTAATGGCTGCACTTGTGGGTTCCGAAATAGACAATGTCCTTATAGAACTCAACGGATCTGAGGCTCCCATCCTTGATGGAAGTGCTTCCCATTACGTGAAAATGCTCAAAGAGGCCGGACTTGTTGTACAAACAGCCGACCGTGAATATTTTGAAATTAAAAGAAAGATCGTTTACAGGAATGCCGAAACCGGTGCCGAATTAATTGCCTATCCCGATGATGATTTCAGCATTGATGTAATGATTTCGTACAATTCGGTTGTCCTTGGAAACCAATACGCAAGTTACAACAGGCACACAAAATTTTCAGAAGAAATTGCCCCATGCCGTACCTTTGTTTTTGTACGTGAACTGGAAGCGCTGTTGAAAAATAATCTGGTCAAAGGTGGCGATGTTGACAATGCCATTGTGATCATGGACCAGCCACTACCTCTTGAAGAACTGAACAGGATTGCGGACCTGTTTAACCAGGAACACCTTCATGTCAATAAAATAGGCATCTTAAACAACCTTACGCTCCATTTCGACAACGAATGTGCCCGCCATAAACTTCTGGATGTAATTGGTGACCTGGCATTGATCGGGAAAAGGATCAAAGGACGCATTGTCGCCAAAAGGCCTGGTCATGGCCCAAATACTGAATTCTCAAAGTTGCTTCAGAAAGAATATCTGAAGGGGATTTCTGAAAACACTGCCCCTGAATACGATCCAAATAAACCGGCCATTTACGATATAAATCAGATCAAAAAATTCCTGCCACATCGTTATCCATTTCTTTTGGTTGATAAAATCATCGAAAAAGGATCGGATTACATCATTGGTGTGAAGAACGTTTCTTCGAACGAACCCTTCTTTGTCGGACATTTCCCTCAAGAGCCGGTTATGCCTGGAGTACTGATCATCGAAGCGATGGCCCAATGTGGAGGAGTATTTGTCATCAGCTCCCAGCCTGCAAATGAGGATTATTCAACTTACTTTTTGACGATGGACAGTATCAAGTTCAGGAAAAAAGTCACACCTGGCGATACCCTTGTTTTCAGGTTAAAATTGCTCGGCCCTATCCGCCGTGGCATTGCAAATATGAGGGCTATCGCATTTGTTGGCGATACCGTGGTCTGTGAAGGTGAGTTTATGGCACAGATCGTTAAAAATAAATAAGTTGCTGATAATCTATGAGTATAGGTTTTTAAATAAACAACAATGAATCAACCATTAGCAAATATTCATCCAAGTGCAGTTATTGGCACAGGTGTTATCATTGAACCGTTTGCCACTGTTTCGAGCGACGTGGTTATAGGTGACGGATCATATATCGGGCCAACGGCAACAATTCTTCCGGGTAGCCGTATTGGGAAAAACTGCAAAATTTCGGCCGGGGCTGTAATTGGTGGCGAACCGCAGGACCTCAAGTTCAAAGGCGAATATTCGACAGTCGAAATTGGCGACAATACCACAATCAGGGAGTGTGTCACCGTAAACAGGGGCACCTCGGCAAAAGGCAAGACAACGATTGGCAACAATTGTTTGATAATGGCTTATGTGCATGTCGCTCATGATTGTGTTGTTGGTGACAATGTTATTCTTGTCAATTCGGTTGCCTTGGCAGGTGAGGTGGTTGTTGATGATTTTGCCATCATTGGTGGCCATTCGGGAATCCATCAGTTCTGCCATATTGGTAAACATGTAATGCTCTCTGGCGGCTCATTGGTTCGCAAAGATGTCCCACCCTATATCAAGGCAGGCCGTGAACCTTTATCTTTTGCAGGTGTGAATTCGATAGGCCTGCGGCGCCGAGGGTTCAGCAATGACGTGATTTGTCAGATCCAGGATATTTACAGGATTATCTATCAGAAAGGATACAACAACAGTCAGGCACTTGAAGTGATCGAAGCCGAAATGCAGGCCTCCCGTGAGCGCGATGAAATCCTGCTTTTCCTTAAAGATTCAAAACGGGGGATCATTAAAGGGTATTTCCCTGATTGACAATTACTTGTAAAAATACAATGAAAACACCATGGTTGCGAGGTAAACCCACGTAATTGCCTCCTTCCAGATTGATTTCTGTCCCATGACCAGAAATTGGGTGATAAAATAGGCAACAGGAATGGTTGACAAGGCCACAATTTCAATACCGATTGTAATCAGTCCTAAACCTGATGCAAGAAGAATACCCAGCATCCAGTAGAAAATAACAAAATATTTTCTTGAACTGACCTTAATCCTGTGATATACACTAATTACGGATAAACTGCCGAGGATTGTAACAATCGAAACTACTGAAGAGAGTAACCAAAAGTAAGGTTCAAAAAGATAGGAATTGTGATAATCCCAGAGCATTTTCATTAATTCTTTCCATAGTGCCGTGTCCGAGTCTGTCAGAAAGGAATAAGTCCATAGAAAAATCCAGGGCGTACTGAATCCAAGGATAGGGATGACCAACAACCTCCAGTTATCGCTTTTTTGTAGCACAAAAATGGCAATCCAAACCAATGGGAACAATGTGACAACCGGGAAATAAAACAGGGACCCAATCGATAAAAAGAAGGACGCATTAAATGTAAAGGTAATCTCGTTTGGTTTATGGTAGGTGTCAATGATAAAATAGGTTGATATCAAAACAAATAAGGCAGCAAAATGAACCGGTAAAAGTAATTGTAACCTTGTAATCGATGATACTGTAATTAAATAAATGATTCCGGGAAGGTATGACCGGTTTCTCTGGAACAGGAAGCTGGATCCCAATTGGGATATAAAAAAAGAGTTCACCAACACAAGTATAAAAGCGAAAAAAACCTGCCAGAAACCTTGCTCTTTGAATAATTTATAAAACAAGTTGTATAATGGCATTGCCCCATTCGCCAGATTAATGTCAATTAAACCAGGCGACTGAAAACTATGCATCCAGAAAAGAACACCAATTACAGGTATCAGCAATGAACTGAAAATTGTATTACTTTTTAAAATGCGCAATAACATAAAGAATGAAAATTAAAGATCAAAACCAATGTCTTTCCGAAAATAAACATTTTCAAATTGAATCTTTGATGCATTGTAGTAGGATTGTTTGAGCGCCTCTTTTAAATTCCTGGCTTTGGAGCTGACGGCAATTACCCTTCCCCCATTGGTAATAATGCCGCTACCAGAAATTTTCGTTCCCGAATGGAACAAGATACTTCCTTCCACCTTGTCAAAATTGGAAATTATATCCCCTTTTTTGTAATCGCCTGGATAACCACCAGCAACCAACATCACGGTTACAGCAAATTCCGGATCAATTACCAGTTCGCGTTCAGATAAATCCCCATTGGCCACTCCCTCGAACAGATCAACAAGATCTGATTTAATTCGAAGTATAACAGCCTCTGTTTCAGGGTCTCCCATTCTAACATTGTATTCGATCACAAACGGATCTGAATTAACGCTGATCAAACCGAAAAAAATAAAACCTTTGTAATCGATCCCTTCGTGTTGTAACCCTTTAACTGTCGGTACAATTATCCGTTCTTCCACCTTTTTCATAAAAAGCTCATCGGCAAACGAAACCGGGGAGACAGCACCCATCCCTCCCGTATTTAGTCCTGTGTCGCCTTCCCCGATCCTTTTGTAGTCTTTAGCCACGGGCAATATTTTGTAATTTTTCCCATCGGTCAGCGCGAAAACTGAACACTCAATACCGGACAGGAATTCTTCAATAACCACAGTCTCGCTTGACTTGCCAAACATCCCACCCAGCATTTCGCGCAAAGCCTGCTCAGTTTCACTCAGATCCTCAACAATCAGAACACCCTTACCAGCAGCGAGTCCATCGGCTTTAAGAACGTATGGCGCATTTAAACCCTTAAGAAAATCAAGGCCTTGTTCTAGGTTATTACTGGTAACTGAAAAATAGGAGGCGGTCGGAATATGATGTCGAAACATAAATTCCTTTGCAAAATCCTTGCTCCCTTCAAGCCGTGCACCACTGCTAACAGGACCTATTACAGGTATACCCTTGAGCAATTCATCTGCAAGGAAAAAATCGTGAATACCTTCTACAAGTGGTACTTCAGGGCCTACAACGACCATCCCTATCTGATTGTCCAATACGGCTTTGCGGATCGCCTGAAAATCGGATATGTTAATTTCGAGGTTCGTGCCAAATTCAGAAGTGCCTGCATTGCCTGGTGCAATAAAGAGTTTCTCTGTTTTTGGACTTTGACTGATCTTCCATGCAAAAGCATGTTCCCTTCCTCCCGAACCTATAATAAGAATGTTCATGTTTTTTGATCTGTAATTCAAATTGCAAAATAAACAAAGTTTCAGGCCAAATTGCAGACAAAAATATTAAATTAAGGTATCTTTTCAATTAACTTGCAAATCAACAGCATAATATATGGACTTTATTTTTTTGCCCAGATAACTTCCTATTGTATTCTTTAATACCTATCTTCACCCCTTCAAACTAATTGAATTAAAAATCAAATCATGGAGAACAATTTATCACGACGTCATTTTATTCAGAAAAGTTTAGTTGCAGGTATTGGTCTTGCAACGATTGATCCTTACTCTGCCTGGGCGAAATCGCCAAAAGCAGAAATGAAGCTAGGACTGGTGACCTATCAATGGGCAAAAGATTGGGATTTACCTACCATTATTGCAAATTGTGAGAAAACAGGATTACTTGGGGTCGAACTGCGGGTGGATCATGCACATGGGGTTGAGACCAAATTAAATCCGGCCCAACGTGCCGAAGTAAAAAAGAGGTTTGCCGATAGTCCGGTAACCTGTATTGGCTATGGTGCTAATTTTGAATACCATAGTCCCGATGCAGCTAAACTTCGATTGAATATTGACCAGACGAAGGAGTACATTAAATTGTGCAAGGATATCGGAGCCACCGGGATTAAAGTAAAACCAAACGATTTACCAGCAAGTGTTCCTGTTGAGAAAACGATAGCCCAGATTGCCACTTCCTTAAACGAAGTTGGAAAATTTGCCAATGACCTTGGACAATTGGTCAGGGTCGAGTGTCATGGGAACAAAACGCAGGAACTGCCCAACATGAAGGCGATTTTCGAGCAGGTCACTGAGAAAAATGTGAAAATGTGCTGGAATTGCAACGATCAGGATCTTCTCCCTCCCGGAATCGAAGGAAATTTCAACAGTGTTAAAAAATGGTTTGGCGACACCGTACATATCCGTGAGTTGAATGTTGGCGAATATCCTTACCAGCAAATGTTCAACCTTTTCACAGGAATTAAATACAATGGCTGGATACTCCTTGAGGCAAGGACCGAACCTGCTGATAAATTAGCGGCTATGAAAGAACAGTTGTCCATATTTAATCAGATGATTGCCAATTCAAAAAAAGGTTAATCCACAATACAGTGCGTAGAGACGGACGGCCGTCCGTCTCTACATTATATCCATCCATTTCTGCATATTTCCCTTCATTTCCACCCTATTTCTATTAATTTCAACTTATTTCTATTTCTTTATTTTCGTCAAATAAAGTTCCCGAAGTGCAGTCAAATATTCCAACGAAACATTCTTTGAATAAATCCTTACCATCTCCTTTAATTTCCCATGAATAAAGAAACAGCCGATAGCCGCATCAAAATCAGTCAATTCCCAGTTGTACTTAACCTTTAAGGTTGTTTCAACAAATTCATCCCATGAAAGCTGCCGTGGCAAGACAAGATACGAATGGAATTCTTCCGATGTATCGATAAAGATCCCTTTACCCAGCTTGTGGATATGGAAAAGTTTCAGCAATTGAATAAATCCATTTTGATCCTTTCCTTTTCTGGAGGATGACATTTTCAATTTCAAACCAGCTTTGATAAATTCATTCTGGATCGGAGCAAGCTGGTCAAAACTATCGAGATGCCGCAATCGGACCACATCATAATGTTTGCCAAAAAGATCGATCTTCCCTTTTGCTGCTTCAAAATGCCAGTCGTATGTTTTTTTAACCGCCAGTTTTGCCCGTTCAATATCAAAGACACTGTATTCGTGATCGAGTGCAATATACAGATAAACTGGTTTAATGTCGTTTTCCTGATGATCGTAGTAACCTGGAAATGGATTCAACGACTCGAAAACCAGAGAACCGGGCAACGACTTCCCCGATACAACAAACAACGATTCATTCTTTCCCAACATCCCATAAACATCATCATTCCTGTTTTTTCCCATGGCAGCAATTTTTTTAAAAGAACCAAACTGGCAAATCAAAATAGCGGGTTAAAGTATCATTTTTTGGGTCAAAAATCAAGAAGGGAATAAAAATTTGATTTGCTTATTACTGATTTACTCCAATCCTATGTGGATTATGCATTGGTTAGGGTATTTTTGCAGGATAAATAGGGGATGAAAAATCAGAATGAATAAAAAGCAACTTACCGTTGAGAATATTGGGACCATAACGATAACAAAAAACCGTCAGGCAACGAGGTTTATACTATCGGTTCAACCCAACGGCACAACAAGGGTGACAATTCCATGGTTGGCTTCATTTAACAATGGTGAAAAATTCCTTAGTGAACATCTTGGGTGGATCTTACAGGCGAAAGAAAAGATGGCCGGAAGGCTAAAACCACCCCGTTTAATCCAGCCAGGGCATCTGTTTTCCACACGGAATTATCATTATGAAATAAGTCTTGGTGAAGGTCCAAAGTTGAAAATCCGCTATGCCGAAAAGGAGAAAAAAATATTCTTTGAAATTCCTGGGAGTAAAAATCTTGGTAATGAGGATCTTCAATCCCAACTTAAACGAGCTGTTGAAAATGTCCTGAGATTTGATGCAAAACAATATCTTCCTGTCCGAATTGCTGAATTGGCACTGAAGCACGGCTTAGCATATAAGAATGTGACCATAAAAAATAACAAAACCAACTGGGGGAGTTGTTCGAATCGGAAAAACATCAACCTGAACCTTCACCTTATGAGGCTGGACGACAAACTAATAGACTATGTAATTGTGCATGAGCTTGTCCACACGCTAATCCCCAATCATGGTTCAAACTTCAAGGCAATGATGCTCAAGTACTTTCCAGATACCAACGAACTGGAGAAAATGCTTAAAAAAATTAAAACAGACCTTATTTAAATATGAAGCAACCCTGCTTTATCGGCCATCATTGTCAATACTAGGGACAGGAAATAGGCAAAAAATGGTGCAATAAACCAGATGATCCACTGCCTTTTCACAACCTTATTTGAAAATGTCTCCTTCCATCCCTTTTTTGAGACGCTCAGTGCGAGTATGGCAAAAATATTCAGTTGAACCAATGATGTTGGTATTCCTCTTGTAATAGACGCAGTTAGCAGTAAGGTTGCTGTAATAATGGAGATAATGGAAGCTTCAACCTTCCCGATGTCTACAATTTCGGTACCAGTTTTAACAATTAATTTCCGTCCAAATATTGAGCTTCCGATTCCAAAAGAAGGTGCAATGATCAGGGTCGAAAGAATCATAATCAATGTAAAATTTCCTCCTGTGGGATTAATATTCAATTCATTGGTGATCATAGAGGCGATTGGACCTGAAGCGTTTGCCACATTATTCGATCCGATCGACAGGGCAACATAACAACTTGTAATAATTACGATCCATCGAAATAGTGACTGTCGTTTTAAGGTCTGAAAATAGTTAGGATGCTTGAGATCAAACCGTTTGATAAAAACATTGGCAATCAGGTACATCAATCCAAATGAAATGATTGGCATCACAATCCAGGTAGGAATGATCTCCAAAAAAACCTTTTTTGAATTTAGTTGTCCCATATAATGGGCAGGTGCAACAAGGGCCAAAACAGTCGATTGTGAAGTTGACTGTGGGACGCCAAGTAAATTTGCAAAAAGAAGGCTCATCGAAACAGAGAAAAGGATAATGGTTGTCAGTGCGTAGTTCATATTTTCACCAGGCAGAATGTCTTTGCCAATGGTGATGGCCGTATTCTTACCCACAAGCAACGCACCCAGCAGAACACATAACCCAAAAAGCCCGGGAATGATGTCTTTACGTAAAATTCCTGAACCATAGGCAGTTGCAAATGAAGGAGAAGTACCGCTGCCACCCATATTGATTGCCAGGAACATGGCAACTAATAATGGTAACAACAAACCGTTAAACATGGGTGACAACATAAAGCGAAAATTTAAATGCGAAAATATTCAGTTAAGAGGGTAAAGATCAAATAAATTTTGGAATCCCCAAAAAAACGGAGAACTTTGGCGTGTAAAATAATCTTCCCTTGGCGGAAATGCGGGGAATTCGTGCGATTCTAGCTTTCAAATGCGGCTGGCAACTGGCGACTGGCTGGTATCGTGAGGTAATGAAAACCGCTTTTTACACTTGATTTTTTGTGGCTGGTTTTAGCTTAAGTCTTTTATTCGCTGATCTCCCATTGCCAGTGGCCAGTCGCCAATAGCCAGCAGCCCTTCTTTTAAATCATTTATAATTTAATCATCCATAGTATGTTAGATTGGGACAAATTGATAACAGATTGCAGATTAGGATTGGAAGACCGGTATTTTCAGAATAATGAGGATATCCGTTCCTCCTTTCAGCGTGATTACGACCGGATCATTTTTTCGTCCCCGTTCCGGCGGCTTCAGGACAAGACGCAAGTATTTCCATTGCCTGGCAGCATATTCGTCCACAACCGATTGACCCACTCCCTTGAAGTAGCAAGTGTGGGACGTTCTTTGGGAAACCTGGTTTCTGTTCATGCCGGCAACCAAACTTTGGATTTAAGCCTTCAAAAGAAAATCGGGGAGATAGGATCAATTGTCTCTGCGGCTTGTCTTGCACACGATTTGGGAAATCCTCCCTTTGGTCATGCCGGTGAGAGTGCGATTGCAGATTTCTTCAAAAGGGGAAATGGAAAGAAATACAAGGAAAACCTTACCGAAGCCCAATGGTGCGATTTTACCTGTTTTGAGGGTAATGCCAATGCCTTCAGGGTACTCAGCCATCAGTTCTCAGGGAAAAGAGATGGAGGATTCGCATTGATTTACAGCACATTGGCCAGTATAGTCAAATACCCCTTTGAATCTTTACTTTCGGGAGGCAAACCCAAATTCGGATTCTTTCAAAGCGAAAAAGAGCTATTTCAGAAAATTGCCACACGGCTAGGAATGGAACAGGTATCAGACAACCCATTGCAGTTCAAGCGATTTCCATTGGTCTATCTTGTTGAGGCAGCTGATGACATCTGCTATCAGATTATGGATGTAGAAGATGCGCATAAACTAAAGATACTTACCTATTCCGAAACTGAAGAGTTGTTCAAGGCATTTTTTCATCCAGAAACCGATGCCAGGACGCTTAAATCTATAGATGATAATTTTGGAAAGGTAAGCGACCATAACGAAAGAATTGCATATCTGCGCGCATTGGTGATCGGTAAACTTACAAGGGAATGTGCCGACATCTTTAATTCAACGATTGATGAAGTCAATTGTTCAAACACTGTTAAGCCGCTATTTTCCTCCTTGCCTGAACCCTCAAGGAGTGCGATGGCTAAAATAAAAACGGTTTCAATCGGGAAGATTTACAGTGACCGGGCTGTAATCGAGATCGAAATAGCAGGTTACAAGATCCTTGGGACGCTTCTCGATGCATTTATCACGGCAGTGATCGAGCCAGAAGAATTTTTATCTAAAAAACTTTTGGCCCTTATACCACAACAATACTTATGCCTCGATGATTCATATTATACTAAAATACAGTCAGTTGTTGATTTTGTTTCAGGAATGACCGATCTTTTTGCACTCGAATTGTACCGAAAAATTACAGGAATGGAATTGCCGGGAATTGGGTGAAATGGGAGAAGGGGTGAGGGAGAGAGATGATGAATGAATGTAACAATGAAGGAATTAAGGAATGAAAGAATGAAGGAACGACTGTAAAGGTCGAAAAATGTCTTGTCCGTATATCTTATTATTTGGAAAATATAAGTTCGAGGATGACGTATAATACAATTACTCCGATTGAAGACCATTTAAAAATTTGCTTCGCGATCTGCCAGTTTTTTTTATCGGTTTCGTCTTCCGGTAAGGTCCCCGGAGTGATCGCATTGACAATTCCCGGAAAAATCTTTTCCAGGATCTGCGGACCTGAATCGTTCATACTAAGGGACTCGCTATCCTTTATTTGCTGTTGCCGAACCGCATCTTTTTCCAATATATTGATCTGTTTTGCCGAAAAATTTCTTTTCGTAAATTCTTCATTGGCAGCTGCGAGGGCTGACGGTTGATAATCATCCGCCGATCCGGTCACTATTCCATATAATTCAACGTCTGTTTTTGCCGACATAACATCTTTAAAACTGTAAGTCATTGTTAATCTTTATAGTAAATTTATTGAACCACAAATCATTATCCGCACTTCTAAATTTCAGGGCCACATCCTTATATAAATAAATGATCAACCAATCGGTCGTTTCAGAAATTAAATATAAAGGTAAAAATAATGTACAACAATTCGGATTATCGCTAATTTTAACCACTTTTTAAACCCGCTAAAACGGAATTAAATTAAAAATATGCAGAAGTTATTGATTTGTTTCATGTTGCTGATCAGCGTCGGCAGGATTTCGGCGCAGTCCGGAAAAGATTTGGTATCGCAAAGAAAGCCACTGCAAAAAACCATTCAGGTCGAAGCACAACGAAGGCTCTACAATGGTGGTAACGTGAAGTATACTCCATATGAACCATTTGAAACAAGGACAGTTGCCCTTTTGCCAGGATACAAATCCTCCGAAAACGCACCTGAACTTAGCAGGTATGGTGGGTGGCTTAAAAAACGTGTAAAACAAACAGGATTCTTTTATGTAGCAAAAATTGGGGACCGTTGGTGGGGCATCGATCCTGAAGGCTATTGTTATATCAACGTTGCGCTCAACAGCATCAGCATGGGAAAGTCCGAACGGAATGAAAAAGCTGTCAACAACAAATTTGGTTCTCCAGAAAAATGGATGGACAAAACTCGGGAGATCCTTGAGGGGATTGGTTTTAATTGTGCTGGATCATGGTCTGATTATGAGGCTATTATAAAGTCAAATAAGTATTCTGATCATCCATTGGCTTATACGATCAATTGGAATTTCATGAGCACCTACGGCAAGGAACGTGGCGGGACTTACCAGCAACCCGGCCATACAGGGTATCCGAACGATGCCATTTTTGTGTTCGATCCTGAATTTGAGACCTTCTGTGACCGTCATGCAAAAAAATTGCTGGTAACAAAAGACGATCCCAATCTTTTTGGCCATTTTTCCGACAATGAGATGCCGTTTAAAGTCAGGTCGCTCGATAACTTCCTTGCCCTTCCCGAAAAGGAACCTGGCCATATGGCAGCAGTTCAATATCTTAAAGAAAATAAGATCACCATTGAACAGATCACTGATCAACATCGGGAGGTCTTTATGGCCCTGGTGGGTGAGAAATATTTTTCGGTGGTTTCAAAGGCCATTAAAAAATACGACCCCAATCACATGTTCATTGGGGCCAGGTTTTACAGTGACGAGAAAAACCATGCCGAATTTATGAAGGTAGCGGGGAAATACCTGGACTTGATTTCAAATAATTATTACAATTACTGGACACCCGATTCCACCCAGATGGCAAACTGGGCAGCATGGACAGGCAAACCGTTTATTGTCACCGAATATTATACGAAAGGCGAAGATTCTGGTATGCCAAACCAGAGTGGTGCCGGTTGGATTGTCAAAACGCAACGCGACCGTGGTCTGTTTTACCAGAACTACAACCTGGCCCTGCTCGAATCGAAAAACTGCATCGGCTGGCACTATTTTAAGTACCAGGACAACGACCCAACTGCAAAAGGGGTGGACCCTTCGAACATCGATGCCAACAAAGGGATCGTCAACAACGATTATGAACTTTGGACACCCATGACCGACTTGATGAAAGAGTTGAACAGCCAGGTTTATAGTTTGATACAATATTTTGACGGGAAATAGAAAAAGGAAATAAATGGAAATAAAATAGAAATAGGAAATTTATCGTTTTCAATTTCAATATCAGGAAACAATTCCATGAAAAATGATACATTTCCTTTATAAACAGATATTTACGGTATGGGTATAACACTATGAGGTTATTTATAGCAGGGCTGGCGCAGATCTGAAATTTTACCATATATTAATATGAAAGAAGTGCTGATTGTTTTGGGTTCCCCTAATTCTGCTGAAGGCAAGTTGGGGGATGTAGCGGTGGACAGACTGAACTACTGTTTAAAAATATTTGACCTCCATAAAAACCTTGTCCTTTGTACCGGAGGTTTTGGGGAGCATTTCAACACAGCAGATCAACCTCATGCCCATTATGCCATTGATTATCTGATGAATCGCGGTATAGATAAAGAATATTTCATGGATATCGCTTTATCATCAAATTCGGTAGAGGATGCTGTTAAAGCAAAGCAGGTTTTGTTGAATAGCGACAGCAACTGCCCGGTTAAGGTCATTACGTCTGATTTTCATATTGAAAGGGTTAAATTGATTTTTGACCATATTTTAACCGGGTTTTCAAAAGAATATCTCGGCGTGACCCATCAAATGCCAATTGAAGAAAAACAAAAACGAATTGAACATGAAAAAAAGGCCATAAATGAAATCAGAAAGAATGGGATCTATTTCTAAATGGGTTTGATTGACTGTTGAATTGGATCATAAATTGATTTTCATTGCCTCTGCGACAATCTGCGGGATCTGCGGGAGATTTTTCTATTTATTTCCCGCAGATCACGCTGATTTACGCAGAGGCAAACCAATAAATTTCACAATAAATTAAATAAAAAACTACATTTCGACTGTATTTCTCTATATTTCAATATATTATATTGACTAAATAAATAGTCAATTATTTTAAAAAATACTTGCATGACTATAAATATAGTTGTATGTTTGTGTTGAAGGATTGACATTAAAAACACAGCAAATGCAACTGACAAAAGCAGAAGAACAGGTGATGCAGATTTTGTGGAAAATGGGCGAAGGGTTGGTCAAGGATATCCGCGACCACTTCGATGAACCCAAACCTGCACGAAATACAGTATCGACGGTGATCCGGATTTTAGAGAAGAAAGGGTTCGTTGGTCACAAAGATTATGGGAAGGTATTTGTCTATTATCCGCTCGTGATGAAAAAGGAGTACTCCGGAAAGCAATTGTTTGGTTTGATGAACGACTATTTCAACAATTCGTTCCCTGCCATGGCATCGTTTTTTGCCCGCGAGAAAGACCTTTCGATCAAAGACCTTGAATTGTTGCTCGAAGAGACCAAATTGGAGTTGTCGAAACGCAAAAAAAACGATTAACATGGAAACACTTGGAATGTATCTTTTAAAATCGGCGGTTTGGCTGACCGGTTTCGCTTTGGTTTTTCTGGTCGTTTTGCGCAACGAACAATTTTTCCGGCTTAACCGGATTTACCTCCTTTCGGGAATTATCGCCTCGATCGTTTTTCCGTTTTTTACATGGCGTTATGCCGTATTGTTACCTTCGTTACCTCAGGCTGAAGTTTCGCTTGGCGACCTGACACCGGTTGCGGTTGTGCCTGAAACGTCCGCAATCCCCTTTTACTGGTACTTCTATCTCGCAGGAATTCTCTTCTCTGTTTTTCGGTTGGTCCGGCAAACCTGGATGGTAATTCAAAAACTGAGGAAAGCCGGTTATGTTAAAAATGGCCCTGTAAAATTGGTGCGCACCCACGAATATGCTTCCTCGTTTTCATTTTTCTCCTTTGTCTTTGTCAATCCTTCAACCACTGATGTTGAGATGAAAGAGATCGTGAACCACGAGAGCGGGCATATCCAACAGTGGCACTGGTTCGACCTGCTTCTCGTCGAGTTGTTATGTATGTTGCAATGGTTCAATCCTTTCGTATGGGTTTACTCTCGGTTGGTCAGGCAGAACCACGAATACCTGGCCGATCAGTTGGCTTTGCAGCGTACTTCAGATCCGGCTATTTATCACGCAACATTGCTTAACCAGATGCTCGGGGCGCCGGTGATCAGTCTTGCAAATTCGTTTAGTTATTCACTCAACAAAAAAAGATTTAAAATGATGAAAAAAACAATAGAATCCCCATTCAGGAAACTCAAGGTGCTGCTCGTATTACCGTTGGTTGCCTTTGTTTTCTATGCTTTCGCGAAACCGGAGTATATCACTCCAGTCAATGTTCAGACAAACCATCCTGTTATTCAATCAAATACCGATGGGGAGGTAAAAGGCCAGGTGCTTAGGAAAAGCGATGGCAAACCATTGTCGGGTGCGGCAATTGTTCTTGTTGCCACCACGATTGGAACAATATCGGATGCTGAAGGAAATTTTACCTTAAAAGGCGTCCCCGAAAATGGTGAAATTGTAGTCTCATTTGTGGGTTTGGCATCAGCAAAAGTAAAACCTGTTTTTGGTCAACCAATGGTGATCAACATGGAAGGATCCACAATTGGTTTAGAGCAGATTACAGTAGTTGGTTATGCAGAAAAGAAAAAACCTGAAACATTTACGGATAAATTTGATCCTAAAAACCCACCACTCTGTTTTGTTGATGGTGTATTAACGGAAAAAAGCAAGTTCGACAAAATACTGGCTGAAGGGGTGGAATCGGTCACGATTTGGAAAGGAAAGGAAGCTTTGGCCAAATTTGGGAAAAAGGGAAAAAATGGTGCAATTGAGGTTGTTACGAAGAAGATCACATCAGATTCTGATTCAAAAGCAAAAACAGCACCCACTGTTAGCTTCAACCCTCCTCCTCCACCGCCTCCTCCACCGGCACCAGTAAAAAATGTCGATGAGGTAATAAGTACAAATTCAAAGAATCCTCCATATGTTATCGTGGACGGTGTACCCATTGAATATAGCAAAATGTACCAGGTAAAACCGGAGGATATTGAGTCGATCAGTGTTCTAAAGGATAAGTCGGCCACAGCAATATATGGAGAAAAAGGCAAAAATGGGGTAATCCTGATCACGTCAAAGAAGAAGGGTATCCAGCTCAGAACAGCTGATGGCACCAAAACGGAACCTATCTATCTGGTGGATGGCGTTGAAATAGGCGCTGCCGAAGTAAAAAGTATTGATCCAAACCGCATTGAGTCGATCAATGTTTTAAAAGGGGATAATGCAGTTAAGAATTATGGCGAGAAAGGACGCGACGGAGTTGTGATGATCAATCTAAAGGGTTCCACGAAAGTTGATTCAACTAAATACGTGGTTGGCTTTCCGATCGACCCAAAGATAAAGTTTAAATCAACCAATGGAACAAATCTTGGAGAACCTAAAGACCTTGATGCTTTAAAAGTCATCGGTTATGGCATCCAAAAGCCCCAAGGTGAAAAGGAAGTTTTTGTAGTTGTGGAGGAGATGCCTGAATTTCCGGGTGGGTCGAAAGCTTTACGTAGCTTTCTTGCACAGCATATCATGTATCCCGTTGAAGCCCAGAAGGAAAAAATCCAGGGAAAAGTGTTCGTGAATTTTGTGGTTGGTAGTGATGGAAAAGTTTCGAATGCCAAAATAGCCAGGGGAGTATACTCTTCTCTCGATGCCGAAGCACTAAGGGTCGTTGGCCTTTTACCAGCATGGAAACCCGGCAAACAGCATGGGCAGGCAGTGGATGTGGCATATACGGTTCCGATAGAGTTTGTGCTGCAATAAGGAGCAATTATCAATTAAAATTCAGACTCCTCATATCCCCCTCGTTTGCAACGAGGGGGATTTTGTTTGTCGTTTGTAACGACTTAAAAAGATTAATAAACTTCCAATGTTTTTGAATTAAATATCACCCCCTTAATAAGGCAAACACAACAACTTGTTATTGAGTATCTTAAAACGAAAAGCAATAGAGAAAAGGGGTATTCCACACTTAACCACCCCGGCTTCGCCACCCCTCCAAAGAGGGGAATTTCCAAGCGTGATCCTTTTTTTGAAAATGTTAAGAGTTTAAAAATGATTATTAAATTACGTATAAAATTGTAATACAATTCTTTATAGATTTTTGATCAACTACTCTTCACAAACTATGAACCATTCCCCTCCAAGAGAGATGCCCTTTAGGGCTGGGTGGTTAGGCATAAATATGCCTAACCAGATTTTCATTCTTCTGGTTGTCAGACCTTAAATAAAAATACCCTCTATCGTTTTGATAAAGGGTATTTTTCGTGTAAGAAGTGGCTTTACCAGCTTCCACCTAACTAAACTATTTCAGCAACTCTGCAGGTATCGCCTTAATCGGTTCGATCTCAAGGCTTTTGACATAAAGCTCGCCACCTTCCGACTGGATCTGGATTTTCCCCCCAGTAAGTGGAAGTACCTTTCCATCTTCAATTTTACCTGAATTGTAATTGACCATAGTCACTCCATTATTCACAACATGAACGGAGGTTCGGCCAAAGCAATATAAATCGATCACGTTCCATTCACCCTTTGGATTTTCGAAATCGACAGCTTTGGTCCCATTTGCAGCCGTTTGGCCTTGTCCAAAAGTCGTTTTCTCACCTGTTGGGGAATACGTGTAAGTTTTTCCATCACTGCTCTTTACAACAGGAATTTCGAAGTAGCTTTTGCCCATACAATACGAATCGCCCATTTTTTTCGTACACAATTGGAATTCATGGGAACTCATCCAGACTCCAAGTCCGGCACCAAATTCACCGTAACTATGGTACAACAATCCTGAATTAAATTGTGTCGTCATTTTATCGCCCCATTTAAAAACCATCCGGATATGGTAATTCCTGTATTCCTTTTTTGATGCAATTGAGGCATTGATTTCACCTGAGATGCGCAAAACTTTTGCTCCCTCAAGCTCGGTAACGGTGAAGATTTTCATAGGATCTACATTCAACCCAATCGGAGTCCCCCCTTTTTCCTTAGGTCCAATAAATGTATTCCAACCTTCAAGGTCCTTTCCATTAAAGAGTGGTTTCATTCCCTTTTTAGCAAAACCACCAAAGGCAATCAACAAAACTCCACTAAACAGAATAAGTTTTTTCATAAAATTGTAATTAATTGATTAATAGAATTATATCACCAATACAAATTTCATTACGAATAGCAATTAAATTTCAGATGTAAAGCTATAAAAAAAACTGCCCCAATGTAGGGGCAGTTGAAAAGTTTGTATTTCTGATATGACTATTTACCTGCCAAAATTTCCTGAGCTTTGTCTAAGATGGTTGTGTCGTCGAATAATATGATCCCGCCCTGCGGCCCCTGTTCTATATGCATCCCTACACACGTCCCTTTTTCATAGTGCGTTCCACCAAAATAATTCCTCACGGTTTCAACTTCAATCCCAAGCTCCTGTGCAATCCGTTGCATCGAACCGTGAGGTAAATGATCTTTGATATCCCGCAGCTCATTGAAGGTTATTTTTTTAGTCATGATAAAAAATTTAAAGAGTTAATAATTAATATACAATATTAAAGAAGTCGATCAATTTGGATACGCCGAAAATTAACACTAATTATTCAATGTTGTAACCGAATTTTAACAACTTTTCTTTAAGAGCCCCAAATTTTAGATTTATTAACAATTGAGGAAAACCCTACACATTTCTATTTCAATGTATTTCAATTTATTACGACATTATTTCAATTTTCTTAGATCATTCAAAAAAAAACTGTTATAAAACATATAAGCCAATTAATACCCTAAAGTCCCTTTGTTAACCAATTCATAAGCTTCTTGCTGGATCATTTCACGAAGATTTAACTGGTTGATCAGGTTATTCGTACGCTTGGGATAGATGCGGTTCGAGAAGAAAAGAAACAATATTCCTGTCGTTGGATCCGCCCAGGCAAAAGTACCGGTAAAACCACTGTGCCCAAAGCTCGCATCACTGGCCAATGGTGCAGGATAGGCCTCGCCAACCTTCCTGAGATTGTTTCGGGGATAGGGTTTATCAAAACCATAGCCACGCCGGTTGTCCAATTTCTCAAAGTGCCGCTTTGTCCACTCCTTCATTGTTGCTTCAGACAAATACCTGTCGCCACCGTAATAACCATAGTTAAGGTACATTTGCATCAACTTTGCAGCGTCATTGATTGTACCAAACAAACCGGCATTTCCCGAAATGCCTCCAAGAACCGCTGAACTCTCATCATGGACAAACCCCTGTATCAATGTCTTACGGAATTCCTCGTCATTCTCCTCGGGCATCATCTGGTCGATTGGGTGGTATAAATAGGGACGGTAGGTCAGGGAATATGCACCCAAAGGGTGGTAGAAATTCTCTTTCAGATAAGTTTCAAATTCCTTTTGGGAAAGCAGTTCAATAATCCGTGGAAAGACAATAAAACCCATATCCGAATAAACATAGTGCTTTCGCTTGATCAGGTTCGATTTTGTGATCATTGAATAAACTGTGTCCCGAAAGCTTCCCAGAATAAAAAGGTCCTGACTTATCCTGAAAGGGTATTGTGCCGTTGAATCTTTTGAGAAATAACCTGGTTTAAAATTTCCTTTGGCATCAACGGTTTTCAGCCAGAAAGGGATACCAGGTTTGAGACGTGCCTGATGGGAAAGAACATCGGCGACGATTAACTCCTGCTTATTGCTACCTTTCCAATCGGTCAGGTAATCGCTCATCCGCTTGTTCACAAAAAACTTTTTCTCGTCACTCAACCGCATTAATGCGGGGACAGGAGCAAGGATTTTGGTCAGTGAAGCAAAGTCAAACAGATCATCCTGTGATACAGGACGTTCCCCATCGTACGTATGGTATCCGTAAGATTCCTCAAAAAAAACCTTCCCGTCCTTGGCCAGAAATACCTCACACCCAGGGAAAGCTTTATGTGTAAGTCCTATATTTACAAGTGAGTCAATTTTTTTTTTTAGATAAGTCGAGTCAATACCCAATTCCTCAGGAAGGGTATATTTGAACCGGTCAGCCGTTTTAGTCACTATGCCATCTTTCGAGTGGTAAAGTTCGTTGACAGTAACCGGTAAACACCCTTGTGCCTCGAAAGCGCCAAACAAAAGTTGACCTGCCAGGTCCTGCGTTTCGGAATTTTCTTCATATGCCACAACAAGACATTTGGCCTTATCGACCGATTCAAGGTAATTGAGTACATAGGGATTCCCGAAAAGTACAATCACCGATTTCTCCATATTTGCGACCAACTTGACAACATTCACCTGAGACTTGGTGATGCGGTAGTCGGATGAAATAAAATTGCCAAGATTGTTTAATCCTGCGATAACGAGGTTATACTTTTTCAATTGAGCCATTGTTTTTTTAATGGTCTCATTATCTGCATCTTTAGAGATGGAATAGTGGTCCATCTTTGTATATCGGTCCAAGGAACGTTGAAAACCTGTTGTATTTCCCCTTCCGATACTCAAGGTTGCGATCTTCAATGTATCCAATCGTTTTAGGGGCAAGAGCCGATTTGAATTTTGCAGGATCGTCAATGACTGTTGGGCGACATTTCGCAATGACATCCGGTAAGCGGATTGGTTCAGATCGGTGTATAGGTTTTCAGTTTTTACGGGCAGATATTGATTTAATCCAGCCCATCGCTTGACCATCAAAACTTTTTTACATTTCTGGTTGATCTCCTCCATTGTAATCTGACCATCGGCAATTGCCTTTTTTATAGCTGCAATCGTCTTTGCCGGATTGATTACAAATTCGACGATGTCATTTCCTGCAATAAGTGCCTTGGCACATTTGTCCATAGGATCATCCGGATCGGTAGCACCATCCATGTTCATAGCATCGGTAACAACCAAGCCTTCAAAACCAAACCGCCCAAGCAACAAATCGTGAACGATGGCTTTTGAAACTGAAGCTGCTACACCGCTGCTGTCCAGGGCCGGGACGCTTAAATGCCCGGTCATGATTCCACCAACACCAAAGCCAATCGCCTTATGAAATGGGTATAATTCAAGCGAATCGAGTTGTGAACGGTTGTGTCGAATGACGGGAAGTTCATAATGGGAATCTTTCTGAGTATCCCCATGGCCGGGGAAGTGCTTTAAAGTTGCCAACACCTGTTGTGATTGAAGACCTAATGCATAAAAAACGGACTTTGTGGCAACACGTTCAGGATCATCCCCATACGACCTGAATCCAATTACTGGATTCAAGGGATTGCTGTTCACATCTGCCACTGGTGCAAAATTGATATGGATCCCCAGCCTTTTACATTGCCGCCCCAGATCGGAACCCAGCTGATAAATCAAAGTATCGTTGGGGATGGCACCAAGCATAAATCCATAAGGATATTTAATACAACTGTCAAGACGCATCGACAAACCATATTCGGCATCAATGGCTACAAGAAGAGGGGTTTTTGACGCTTCCTGAAACCGGTTGACCATCCTTGCATGGCGGATTGGACCGCCTTGCATCGCGATGATCCCCCCGATTTTATTCTCCTTTATCAGTTTAAGAACTTGCAGGATATGGCTGTTTCCCTTTGAAGAATACGCCGGAACCATGATCAGTTGCCCGATCTTCTCATCAACAGAAAGGGAATTGAACACTGAATCGACCCATTGGTCCATTTCAAACTGGAGAAACGATGGCCTGACCTTCGGTTGAGCTGATAAAAAGATACTGAAAAATGATAATATGGTGATATATAATAACTTTCGCATAAATAAATGTACAAATCAATTCAATTTGAATTCTCCTGCAAATATAGAAAACCAAACCAAAGAGGAACTCTTTTAATTTTTTTATTAAAAACAACTTTAATAATTCCGATTTTATTAAATACTTTGTGAATCTTTGTACTGAAACTTTAGTATCGGATTATTCCGAAAACCACTTATTACATGAACAATTAGAATTGATGATCATGAGAAAATTATTTTTTTATTGCAAGAACCAAATAACCAATCTAAACCTTTTTAAATATGGGTCATTGTTGATTTTTATTATTGGTATTGCACTGATTGTCAATGCAGAGCCAAAGAAAATCATGACTGGTGCAGAACAACCAAATTTGTACTTTTCAAAAATAAAAGACAAGAATCTCGCAATGGTTGTTAACCAAACTTCCATGATCGGTAACCTTCATTTGGTTGACTTCCTGATCAGCAATAAGATATCAATAAAAAAAATCTTTGCCCCCGAGCATGGATTCCGGGGCGAAGCAGGGGCTGGTGAAAAGGTCGATAACTCAAAAGACGACAAAACCGGTATTCCTATCATCTCCGTTTATGGAAAAAACCGTAAACCATCTGCAGAACAACTTGCTGATGTAGATATTGTTATTTTTGATATCCAGGATGTTGGCTGCCGGTTTTACACTTATATCAGTACATTGCATTACATTATGGAGGCTTGTGCCGAAAACAACAAAACATTGTTGATCCTTGACAGGCCAAACCCAAATGGCGATTACATTGATGGCCCGATTCTTCAACCTGTTTTCAGGTCCTTCGTTGGGATGGATCCGATTCCAGTCGTTCACGGTTGCACAATTGGCGAACTTGCCCGGATGATCAATGGAGAAAAGTGGCTCGCCAACGGTGTCCAGACGAAACTTGAAGTAATAAAAGTGACCAATTATACTCATGATTCAAAATATGACCCTCCAGTAAAGCCTTCGCCTAATCTTCCCAATTATTTATCCATCAGGCTTTATCCGTCGCTTTGCTTTTTTGAGGCAACAAGTGTGAGCGTAGGGCGTGGAACACAATTCCCTTTTCAGGTCTTGGGTTATCCCAATCAGGCATTCGGTAAATTTAGTTTTACGCCACAAAGCCTGAAAGGGATGGAACTCAATCCACTTCAGAAAGACAAGTTGTGTTTTGGAGACGATTTCCGCGAATTAAAAGTGGTTCCCAGGTTCACGTTATCTTATTTTATGGACTGGCTCAAGAAATTCCAGAATAAAGAAGAATTCCTTACCGGAAGCAAATGGTTCAATCAACTCATGGGGAATGACTCAGTATTGAAAATGATACTTGAGGATAAAACAGAAATTGAAATCCGTCAAAGCTGGGCAAAGGAACTCAATGATTATCAACTGATCCGAAAAAAATATTTATTGTACAACGATTTTAATTTGCCGAAATGAGCCCAGTATTAATTGCATCCTTGTTGGGGGGATATTTTCTCCTTTTGATTTTTATAGCCCATCTCACGAGCAAATCGGCAACCACCGATAGTTTCTTCACTGCCAACCGTAAATCACCATGGTTTATTGTTGCTTTCGGAATGATCGGGACAACGATTTCAGGGGTTACCTTTATCTCTGTCCCCGGTGAAGTAGGGAATTCGGCAAGCACATATTTTCAGTTTATTATGGGCAATCTGGTCGGATTCTGGACTGTCGCCCTTGTTTTACTACCAGTTTATTACAAGCTTAACCTGATTTCGATTTACACGTATCTTGAGCAACGGTTTGGTTTCTATACCTATAAATCGGGTTCCTTCTTTTTCCTGTTATCCAGAACCATAGGTGCTGCATTTCGGATGTACCTGGTTGCCGAAGTCCTGCAACTGGCTCTATTCGACAAACTTGGAATCCCCTTTGGTATAACGGTATTGATCAGTATTTTACTCATTTGGGTTTACACTTACCGGGGTGGGGTAAAGACCATCATCTGGACAGATTCCCTTCAAACGATTTTCCTGCTTACAGCCGTGATCCTGACCATTTACTATATCTTTTCAAGTTTTGATTGGTCGGTTCCCGAAACGTTGAAAAAAATAAGTGAGCATCCCTATTCGAGGATTTTTGATTGGGACGTGAAATCAGGGAAATACTTCTTCAAACAGTTTATTGCCGGGATTTTTGTGACGATCGTTATGGTTGGACTTGATCAGGATATGATGCAAAAAAACCTGACCTGCAAGAGTTTAAAAGAAGCCCAAAAAAACATGCTCACTTTCAGTGCAATTTTTGTAGGGGTTGTTGCCCTTTTCCTGATGCTTGGGGTTCTGCTCTATATCTTTGCCGATCTTCATGGGATTCAGGTTCCCGCAAAATCGGATTACCTCTTCCCCCTCCTCGCCCTCAACCACATGAACCTACTGATCGGGATCTTTTTCCTGCTAGGAATTACAGCTGCAAACTATGCAAGTGCAGATTCTGCCCTTACCTCTTTGACCACAGCGTTTTGCGTTGATTTCCTTGATATCAATAACCGGCCGAAAGAAAATCGTTCATCTGTATTACGACGCACACACATCGCATTTTCATTTTTGCTTTTTCTAGTCATCATGATTTTCAGGATCATCAATGATCAAAGTGTTGTAGTAGCAGTTTTCAAGGCAGCCGGATATACCTACGGCCCACTTCTGGGACTTTTTGCCTTCGGGTTTCTTACCAAAAAAAATGTAAAAGACCGTTGGGTGCCACTTGTAACCCTTTGTTCTCCATTTTTAGCATGGGGGACCGAGATTCTTTCCAGAAATTTGTTCAATGGCTATCAAATTGGTTTTGAGTTGATTATAATTAATGGAGCAATTACTTTTATCGGCTTATTGCTAATTCAAAAAAATATAATAAAATAGTTAAAAAACGTTAACTGTATTTGACAAAAGATATTAACTTTGAAATAATATCCTGAGGTATTTGTTTTTTGCAGGTATCTGATATAATCGAATGACAATCAATAATGAACTACCTAATTAAAATATTGGTAATCATAGGGTTGATCTCTCTCTTTTATTCATGTGAAAAAGAGGGGATGAACTCCTCATCTGATGCGGTCCTTCATTTTTCCACAGATACAATAACATTCGACACACTCTTCACCTCCATCGATTCCCCGACCAAAAATCTCAGGGTCATCAATCAGACCAATGAAAATGTAGTGATTTCCTCAGTCAGGCTTGCGGGAGGGAAAGAGAGCGGTTTTCGGATTAATGTAAATGGAGAAGCCGCTAACGAGACTTACAATGTGTCAATTCCTGCAAAAGACAGTATTTTTATTTTTATTGAAGCAACCCTTGCAAAGACTGGAAAAAGCGGTCCATTGATCACTGAAGATTCAATTATTTTCAGGGTAAACAACATTGACCAGAAAGTTCGGTTAATGGCCTGGGGACAGGATTTTGTGCTTGTAAAATCAGATCTGGCAAAATCCGCCATTTGGACCAACGACCGACCCTATCTTGTTTATAATGAAATGTTTGTTGATTCAGGAATGACATTGACAATTGATCCTGGAGCGACCGTCTATTTCCACAAAAATGCCGGGCTGAAAATTAAGGGGACGTTAAAAGTGATGGGAACACTTGAGGAACCGGTAGAATTTAAGGGCGACCGATTGGAACCAGCTTTCAATGATTTGCCGGACCAATGGAACGGGATCATCCTTTATTCAGGCAGCCACAACAACAGGATTAATTACGCTAAAATCAAGAATGCAAATATTGGCCTGCAGGTTGGGACGATCGAGCATGCCGGTTTTGCCTCTCTGGAACTTTCAAATACCCGGATTGAGAACATGAGTTGGTCGGGTATCTGGGCTATGAAATCGAAGATCCTCGCCTACAATTGTATTATTTCAAATGTAAGATACTATAATACAGCACTTTTATTAGGAGGTGACTACCAATTTTACCATACAACTTTTGCCAATTATTACAATAAAATATCCTCCGGATTGCGCACAACCGAGACTCTGGTAGTCTCAAACTATATAATTGATAACCAAAGTGGTACAAGATTGGTTGGCGAAATGAAGGGTGCCACTTTTGGCAATTGTATCATTACAGGAAACAGGACAAACGAACTTCTTGTTTCGATGGATAAACAAGGAGCAGCAAATTATCTTTTTGACAAGTGTTTGATTCAGATCCCGGATACATTCAAACTTGCGGAACCTGCACGCTTTGTTGATATAATAAGGAATGTAGTTCCCAGATTTAAAAATCCATACAAAGGAAATTTCGAACTGGACACCTTGTCTGTCGCAAAGGACTTTGGCAAAATTTTGTATGCCAAACCATATCCTACTGATATAAAACACGATAACCGCCTTGACGATGCGGGCCCCGACCTGGGTGCATTTGAAAGGATTGAGAAGAAAAAATAATTGGAAACCGTTCATTGCAAGATTGCCAATAAGGGCACTACAATGTTCATTTGTAATACAAAACAAGTTCTTCACACATTATTTTTTATCCTATGGCTTACTCAAACAGAAAATGGTTCGCGGGGATAAGATTATCCCTGATATTTTTTTTAATCCTCTTGCGGCCAATTGCGGGCTTTTCACAGGAAGGCCATGTAGTAACATTCAGTCATACAATAAGATGGCTCAACGAATCCAATTTCCCCAATTATTTTCTGATCACTGAAATCAAGGATTCCATCAATGACCTGATCAATAAAAAATTAACACAAAAACTTGGCATTAAGAATGTTACATTTCCAGAAAAAGTCGAGTACAATATCATTACGGGTTTTGGAAAGCAAAAGAAAGTGCCATCAATATCCAACAACCCATCAGGCTATAACATCGACTTGTTTTCCTTCTTAACCAGGGCAACTGCAGGAAACGCCGTATTTTGGTCCTTGAATGTGGTCATCCGGAAAGATGGGGTTATAATCCTTGACAAAGAGGTGAAGCACGAAATCGAAAATGCCAATTCATCAGCTTATATGACCTCCCTGAGATGGTTATCGCCACATGAATTTCAGAAGATATTTTCAGGTTTTATCAATGAAGCATTGGGATTTGCCGGGGAGAATTCAGAAAAAATTGTGGTTGGCAGTATTGAATCAAAAGAGAACGAAATCCACTCATGGTTTCCAAACGCAACAACTTATTTGTTAAAAATGAATGGTTCCTGGTTAAATGCTGGCAATTTTTCGGTACAGTTACAAAAAGGCAATGATACATTGACTCATGGCGTTTATAAAAACATCATGGAAATAAACTTAGGCAAGGTTTCGCTAAAACCAGTTTTGTCAAGGTTCCTGACCGATATTACTGGCATTGGGACTACTTATACAATTACGGAGAAGGAGCGGAAAAAAGGTACTTTGGAATTTTCGAAAGGGGAAAAGCTTACTTTGGAGCTTGAGTGGTTCGAAAACATTACTTTTTCAACCAATTCGGATGAGGTACAAAGGCGGATTACAGTTCCAATGGTTGGACAGATACTCAACGACAATATTTCTGTGGGTGACTTTGTTTATGAAAAGATTACAGAAGTTCTAAAGTCAGGCAAAACCGAGGAAAAGTTTAGCTGGGCATCAGGTTCTTATACAAAAAATTCCTTTGGAACTGCATCCATCCACCAGATCAGGGGAACTTTCCACAACATCCCATTCACTGCTGAATACAACGAATTATTTGGTTTCGTGGAGATTAAATCCAACAACCAGACCCAGGCAGTGATGATTTTTCAAAATTGCAACCCTGATAACCTAAGGTCGTTTAACAAAACAAAAATCTCAAAAAACAAACTGTTCATTTCAGGTAGCAGTTCGAACATTGGAACCCCATCTTTAAGTAATGAATCGAAAGTCGAATGGTATCCGTTCCTGATCAAAGAAAATGTGACCTCAGAAGAGATGGTCTCAGGAATCGAAATATTGGTTTGCCTACTTTTTGGAATCGGTAATATGTAACCCGATGAATAAGATCTTCCTATGTTTGCTATTTTTCTCCCTGGTCGTTTTTAGGACCGATGCGCAGAACAGATACCAAATAATATTCTATAACGTTGAAAATCTTTTTGATACGTGGGATGATCCATTAACTTCAGATGAGGAATTCACCCCAATGGGCGACAGGCATTGGACGAGGAAACGTTTTGAGGATAAGCTCAAAATGGTCTATAAAACGTTGATCACTGCCGGAAATGGTCAATTTCCCGATATTATTGGTCTTGCAGAAGTTGAAAACCTTTGGGTGGTCGAACAATTGATTGCCACTACCCCTTTAAAAAATATCCCTTATGGGATCATCCACAAAGAATCGCCTGACCCCAGGGGGATCGATGTTGCTTTGCTTTATCGCAAGGATAGAATAAAACCGATTGATTACCAATTTATTAAAGTTTTAAGTAGTGGAAAGTACAATCTGACCTCACGCGATATTTTACATTTTACCGCAGAAATTCAAAAAGAGCAGATCCATTTTTTTGTAAACCATTGGCCATCAAGAAGTGGTGGCTATGTAGAAACTGTGGAGAAAAGAAATATTGTTGCCAGGATCCTGAAATCCAACCTTGATTCTTTGTTTGCGAAGGATCAGAAAGTAAATGTTTTATTGATGGGCGATTTCAATGCGACGCCAAATGAGAAGTGTTTTACTACAATTTTAAAAGCATTGCCCTATCCCGGAAACAACGACGCATCCTCCCTAATCAATCTTTCAACTTCCTGGACAAAAAATGCTGAAGGGACTATCAGGAATGGGGGTCAATGGGAAGTTTTCGATCAGATGATCATTTCAAATAACGTACTGAATAGCAACGTGTTAAAAATAATATGGGAACTGAGTGGCATTTGCCGGTTTGGTTTTTTACTGGAACCCGACCCGACTTTTCTCGGAGAAAAACCGTTCAGGACTTACATGGGACCAACCTATCATGGAGGAATCAGCGATCATTTACCCGTAAGACTATGTATATCAGTCAAATAATAGTCACCTTCAAATATAACCATCTTCCTCAGAGGTTCTAAATCAATTAAATTGCCATCTCCAAATTTATATCGTATTAATATTCAACACAATAGAAAATTAAATTTTGAAGGCCAGTAAGGAAATCCAACAATCCCCTTCCCTTTTTCAAAACAATTTACACCAACTATCAAAAAAAATAATACATATACAACTATTTGCATATGTGATAATTAGCCTTAGTTAACATTTATTTAACCTAAGTTAAACTAAACCCTACCTATTGATTACCATCCAAGGGGGGTAATTATTTAAAAAAATCATGAGAAAAAGTTTATTAGCTATATTACTTGTAACAGTCATCGCACTTCAGGTAGGTGCACAAATCCCCTCCCCATTCGTTGGCGGGGCGAAAAGCGGTACTTCCGATGTTGAAGTACCAACACGCAATTTAACGATTAAAGGTTTTGTAATAGAGGCAGATACTCATGCCCCGATGGAATACGCCAATGTAACTGTCTATTCGGCCACCGATAGTACAATTGTAGGTGGAATAATGACCACGGCAAATGGGTCATTCGAAATCAAAAAGCTTTCCCCCGGCACATTTTTCGTTAGGGCAAATTTTATCGGATTTGAAAAGACAACCATTTCAAAAGTTGTATTGCATCCGGAGACACCAGTTGTTGACCTCGGAAAAATCGAATTAAGAGAAGCTACCGAAAAACTTGCAGAAGTTGAGGTCAAAGCCGACAAGGCACGTGTAGAATTTAAAATCGACCGAAGGGTCGTCAATGTAAGCCAGGATATCAATTCAACTGGGGGTTCTGCTGTTGAGATACTTGCCAATACCCCTTCCGTACAAACCGATTTTGAGGGAAATATCACCCTCCGGGGCAGTTCCTCGTTTACTGTTTTGATTGACGGCAAACCTAGTGTTTTAACCGGTAGTGACGCCCTCCGTCAAATCCCCGCAACCAACATTGAAAACATCGAGATTATTACCAATCCCTCGGCCAAATACGATCCGGACGGTGTTTCGGGAATCATCAATGTGGTGATGAAGAAAAACCTCAAGGATTCATTCAGTGGATTGATCAATCTAACCGCTGGGATCAACGACAAATACCGTGGCGACATGAACTTCAATTTTCGCCACAAGAAGTGGAACTTCCTGTTGGGCGCCGATTTTGTAGATATGAACAACAAAGGCAGCAGGGACATGTTTCAGGAACTTTACAAGTCTGATACAATCACCTACAGGAACACCACCGGTGATGGTTCAATGATCAGGAAGGGTAAAAGTGTCAAAGGGGGTTTTGATTATACGATCAGCAAAAACACTTCGATTGGGATGAATGCCACAATCGGCACCAGGTCCTTTGGAAATACAAACATTGGCAACCTTCATCAATATGACAATAAAGGAACAGCCGATGTTTATACATATCAGGACAATAGTTCCACACGCGGTGGCAATTATTGGAGCAGCGACCTGAATTTTATGCAAAAATTCAGCAAAAAAGGCCATGAACTGACTGGATTGTTCTATTATTCAAGCAATAATGGGGATGACAGGGAGTACCAGACCAGGTATCTTACCAATTCAAACTGGCAGACAATCGATCCCAATTATGCAAATAACAGGTCAAGTGAAACTTCAGATGAAAAGGAATTCAGGGCCAAACTTGATTATACATTGCCAATCAACGATAAAGACAAATTTGAAGCTGGTTATCAGACAAGGATCCAAAGCCAAAATGTGCTGTTTACCTTTGAAGAATCGGTCAATAACGGAGCCTGGATCAATAACCCATTGTTCAGCAGCTCATTCGACTACAACAACAACATCCATGCGATGTACACAACTTTCTCCCATGCAGGAAATGGATTCTCCTATCAACTTGGTTTAAGGGGGGAATATACCGACAGAACGATAAAAAGCATTAAATCGGCTGAACCACACAGCTTCAACAGTGTCGATTTCTTTCCTTCATTCCATTTTTCGCAGAAACTGAAAAAGGAATTTGAATTGCAGGCCAGTTACAGCAGACGGTTGAACCGCCCGGAAGGATTTATGCTTGAACCTTTTGCGCAATACATGGACCAATACAACATCCGTATGGGCAATCCCGATCTTAAACCGGAATACACAGGATCATACGATCTTACAATTTTGAAAAGGCTTAAAACCTCATTTATCTCACTTGAAGGTTATTACAGGAATACTCAAGGATTGATGACAAGGGTCCAGACACTTGGCAGCAACAATATTATGGTCAATTCAATGGCCAACCTCAACAATGACTATTCTTTAGGTGGTGAATTGATGGCCAATATTGAAGTGAAACCAGGTTTCAGGATTATCGCGAGTGGCACCCTTTACAATTACTGGCTTAAAGGAGAAATCAATGGTCAAAGTGTTGACAGGAACAGCACCAATTTTGATTCACGGTTGAACTTTGATTTGAAGGTTGCAAAGAATACAAGGCTTCAGCTCATGGGAAATTACCGTGGTGCAAGTGCTTCGGCTCAGGGAACACAAAAACCCATGATGTTTGCCAATGCGGCACTAAAGCAGGATCTTCTGAAAGGCAAACTGACTGCAACTTTACAGGTCCAGGACCTTTTCGGGACAATGAAGTTTGGTGGAACCTCGTATGGTGAAGGATTTAAAACCGATTTTAAATTCAAACGCGAGTCACAGGTGGTACAGTTGACCCTTAGCTATAAGCTCAACAACTTTAAAAACAAACCTTCACGCGATCAGGAACAAGGCCAGGGCAACGAAGGTGGCGGCAATGTTGGGGAGTTTTAATCAACCCCTTTTAATTTTGGCAATCCCTTCCATAAATTCAATATGGGAGGGATTGCTGCTATGCGACTTTTGTTGGAAATAAATTGCTGCTGGCAGTTGGCGGTTGGCAGTTGGATTTACTTCAAAACAGTCATTTTCCTTGACCTGATTCAATTATTTGTTGAACAAAAAGAACTGTCAGACCAGCATTCAGGCTGTTCTGACAGTTCTTTAATAATCAAGGTAGTTCTGTCTTAAAAAATAATTTGATTACCAGTCAGTTGTATAACTATGATTGTAAACCTTGTATGTTTTTACCTCGCCAGTCTGGTTGGATTTGTAATGGATAAAACCTGAAAGGACTGGTAAGGCTTTTCCAATTGAGGAGGTCGCTTCAATCTTTATCGGCTGATTGATCGCAAGCTTTAGATTGTGGTTTCCCTTTCCTGAAAAACCCTGATTGATTCCGTCAATGATTAAAGGTGTCTGTCCTTTAAATTCAATAACAACTTTTTCTATCGTAAATGGCGCATCATATTTTGAAATCACGACCATGTCAAGCTGGGAGGCATCGATCGTACCGGCACCCTTGGTTACTGAGGTAAAATGGAACGCTTCATTGACAAAAATGCTTGCTTTATTCGCGGAAACATCAAAGAAAAACTTTTTGGAAACATCGTTGTTCCCAAACCGGTATTTTACAAAAATATTATTTTCAGGATCTTCATAACAATTGCTGAAATCGTATTTAACAGTACAGTAATCCTGGTTGTTGACTGTTGACAGGATCCTGGCACATTCCGATTTTGTTACCGGTTTTTTGATCGTATTGATTGCTTTAGTTCCTAACCTCAAAGAATATTTCAACTCACCAAGGGTTCCTTGCTGTTCAACAAGCTCAATAGAATTAAGCATTGAGTTACAACGTGTTATTCCCAGACTTGCCTGGTCTTTGCGAGCATCCATAAAATAATCGGCAAGCAACAGGAGTTCACCGATGTTGTTCTCTATTTTTTCAACAGACTCCACCTGATCCAAGTTGGAAAGTAGGTCATTGAGCTGTTTGGTAAGGTCTTCGTCCCTTAATTTAAACTCAAAAACCAATCTCGAAAGTTCGCCATCAGGAAATGGATACTTGATGTAATAGTTGAAATAGATTTTCCGGTCACTTGTTTCGAGCCTTTCCCAATAATATTCTTCAACCTGAGATAAAGAAATACCTTGAAGGAACGGTACTTTGGCAGTTTGAGTAGCAATCTGTGAAGCAAATTTCTCAAGGAAATTAAAAACCTTGTTGTTAAAATTCGTTTCCTCTTTATTTAAAGTGGACGATGATTTTACATTCTCGGCAACAGCAGATACTATGTATTCCTTCACCATTGCAAGTGCCTTCTGTTGAGCCTCCTGGCTTGTAGCACCTTTCCCTGAAGATATAATATAGTCCTTCACAAGACCGTTTACCCATTTAGGTTGTTTTCCGCTGGTTTCCTTTACCTTATCCTGAGCAGACAGGAAAAAACAGTTGAAGAATATCAATAGTGCAACAACTAAATATGTTTTCATAATATAATGTAAATTTGCATGTTAAGAAAACCAATCATTACTTGTACAACCAGTTCCAATCCCATGCAAACTTTGCCTGGGCACTCCAATAATAAGCATTTGCCCAGGCAATTGCAATATCCCTGCTGGCCAAAATGGTCATTTTCTGCAAATCAATTGCATCATCATATCTTTTCATTTTAAACTTCCAGACATTGGCACCATCAGCCAGCATCTTTTGTGTAATCTGGTCAACAAGTTTAGTAGCATCCCCATAACATGACATATCTGGCGTTATATTGGCCAGAAACCCTGCGGCTTTATCGGCATCCATATTGGCCCAGGCTGCCCTTGCCCCCGACATATTCACACTACAGGCATGATTGGCATATTCCTTGTAAACATCGGTCGATAAATCCATGCACTTGTCAAAACATTCGCGGCAAACATCGGGCACAGAAAGTAAAACAAACAATGCTTCTTCATATTTTTTCGATCCTGCCAGAGCCTGGGCACCTTTCAGTATAACATCGCACTGGGAATTATAAAACTCAATAACCTTGTTTTTACCTGTCTCGACAAATCCTTTGAACTGGCCAGCCTTTGCATTTATATTTCGAATCCCTGAGATATACGCTTTATCGTCGGTCTGCCCGACACCTTTGACTGAAATTGCAGTCTGACTAAAAATTGTTTTACTTATTGCATCAACAATGTAAAAGGTAATCTCCAGGTTGACGACCTGCATAGGTGGAGCAGTTGGGGTAACCTCTTTTGACAACACATTGACCATCGGCACAATACAGAACCTTGGGTTAAAACCGGAAGCCCCCAAACCATTTTGGACCGCAATTTGCAACATTTTATTCTGCAACAATTGACGGGTCGAAACCGGAATTCCTTCAGCCTGATCGGGAACAAAGGCGGCTAATGCGACTCTTCCCAAATCATCTGTCTTGCCCAGGCTGTTCTGGGAATTAGAAGACAAGCTAACAAAAAGTAGCAGGAAAATAAAAATTAAGATCTTCTTCATAGCTTCATTTATTTAGTATCGATTGCTATTTCTCGCCAAGAATAAGCCAAGCCTCCCCAAGTCCACGGAGGTAAAGCTTTGATGTGATCTTGAACTTGTCCGTCAGGTTTTTTTTCAGGTCATTGACAAAAGCCCTAGTATCTACAGCCCGTTCACGACCGTTTGCATCTGTTTTCATCACCGGGATCCGGACCTGTTCAAGTTTCATAAAAGTCTCAGTGCCATCAGAAAGGTTGAACCGGCCACTCACTGTATTTTCCGCAAACCAATCCTCAATAATGGTGGTCAGTTCTTTTTGCTCCGCACCGACCGTAAATTCAGTCTCAAGGTTGCTTTCCCAACTACTCCATACTTTGACTTGTATCTTGACCTCACGCCCGTTTTTGAACATGTCTTCAAAATGGCGCATAAGTCCGGCATTAAAGTTATCCATCTGACTGATAACCGCTTCTTCAAGAAGCAATTCGGGTACTGCAGCTGTTGAAGGTTTACCAGCCCCTGCAACTCCCGAAACTTGTTTCGCTGTATAGGCATCAAGCCCTTTAAGGTTAAAAACGATGTAACGCTCAGGACCCTGTCGCTTGATCTCAAAATCGAGATCAAGAATGATATCAGCCTTTGCGGTACGCTTCAGCACGTCTATCGGGGTTTCCGCTAAGGGTGCCGAGGAGCTTGTACTTGTAAGCAATGAACTTTCGGCATTCTCCTGGGAGATATTTTTAAGTTCAGTTTCGAGGTCTTTCAACGGGAAACCCCTGTCAGCCATGATCTGGCCCATTTTGGTGATCACGAGCCTGAGATCAGGGTCGCTTTGCATTGCAACCTTATAATCAGGCAATGTCTGTGATGCCCCCTGATTCTGGAAAGTCAGTTTGTATCCCCTGCTAAGGCAATACTGATCACTGGGTATGACCATGATGGTCGGTTTCTTTGCCTGTCCAAAAAGGACCACAGAGCATGACAGAATTAAGATGGAGAGAATTGTTCTTTTCATTTGAAATAAATTTAATAATTCAAAACTTTCAGAAACCTGAATCCAACCGACGGGCAATGCCATCGGCTTCGAGCTGACGGCGCAAGGCATCGTACATCACTTGCACATAGATGGCCACTTTATACCCTTTCTTGATTTTTATACGATCCGCTCCAGCAGGGTTACCATCGTTTGTAACAGCCACATATTGAAGGTATTTCCCACCCACCTCAAAGAATTTTTCAAAATAATCCGATTTGGTCACTTCGATATTTGCCTCACTGCAGATGGGTGGCGTAGGAGCAGCACCTGCCCCACCTGTGAGGCCCTTAAAAATACAAGCCGCAACTGCATCAGTCTTTGCCGACATTACCGCTTCGCCAACCGTACTTCCATATCCCCATATCTTGAACACCTTGGTTCCATCCTGTCCTACGCCAAGTGCTTCGATCTCATAGTTGTACTTGCTGTTATACAGGATCTTGCGTTCCTTCCGGGTCTGGGCATCTGTTGTTGAAAGAGTAACGAATGACAACAACAAAACGAACAATAACTTAAATTTATTTTTCATCGTAATTTATCTATTGGTTTAATTTACAAGGCTTAACAATTAAAAGCCAAATTTAATTCCCGCAAGGATCGAAGGTCCATTCCTCTTATCAAACAAATTTTCCCATTTGTTGAACGTGGTGGATTCTTTCCCGTTGCCATTCTGAGGCTTTCCCAAAAATAGATAATATCCTATGCCACCAACAAACTGAATATTATGCTGTATATTAATCGAAATGTTTGCACCACCTTTAGCATACAGGGATTTAACTCCTTCCAAAGCATCCGAAGTCCCTATATTTAAGGCTAAAGTTTTGAAATCATTGTGTGAGGCAGTCTCTTGTCCTGCTCCTGCATAAGGACGCAGTTCCACGTTTCGGGTCAGCATAAACCCTTTGGCAATACCCAAACCATAGTGAATGAAAGAGATTCCTTTCCTAGGAACCATATAAATGTTATAATCCTTGCTTTCAGCACCTCCTTCAAGGTAAACAAATAAACCAGGGATTCCCACATACCTGCCAAGACGTATGTCAAACCTGCCATAAACGCCACCTATGTTGCCAACTTCATAACCTAAAATAAGTTCACCACCAATGTCGTTGCGTTGCTGCAATAAATAACCGGTTTCGAGTTGCTGTCCCGCTGTTTGGTAGAATTGGGTCGTACCCGATTTGCCCGTAGCATTCTGACGGTTATCGACGATATTTGAAGATGACCTGATCACACCGCGAAGTTTTTGCGAAGTGGATTTTGTCCTTTCATCATAAACATATTCATAGGCGAAGAACCTAAAATCGGTCTTTATACCCTCCTTTTTACCAATTTTGGCGGTAATCGGATTTGCCTGAACTATGGTGGTTTTAACCCTGAAATCCTCATATTTTCGATCAAGCGAATATAAATTTTCATCATAAGCCTTCTGGACAAGTTGCATCAGCAACTGATCTTCAGACTTATCGGGATCCAAAACTTTTAAGAAATCCGACCTATTGATCAACTGTTGAGCCGAAACAGAAGTTGCAGAAGAAGCAACGAAACTAATTGGGAATTGTATCATTTCAAATTTGCTTTTCTTCTCTGCTTTTACCTGGGGGGTATCGTCATCGTAAATCCAGGCATCGTAAACTTTATTCTGAATATCAGTCGAATAATCGACTTTATATAGATAACTGACAACATTTGATTGCCATCCCCTCGTTCCTGCAATTTTTGCCTCTGCAGCAGTCATCAGGTTTTGAAAATCAAAAACGAGTATGTAGCTTCGATTGATCAACCGGTTGCCATAATCCTCAAGCTCGGCATTGCCCCTTTTGGTCGTTTTTGCCAATAATGAAGCATTGTCGGTGGCATTAAACACACCCCTTTCATGTATTAATTCAAGCGACATCGTTCCATCACTTTTCCGTCCATACCATTTGGAAACGATTTCATTGGCCATTTTCTTATCATCAATTGCTTTTTTTATCAGATCAGCAGCTTTTATGGTCAAATCGAATCGCCCAAAAGGGGCACTTAAAGCAAAGTAACCGATATTGTTGTTGTAGTACTTATCGGCAAAAGCAACATTCGCTATTTTCTCCCTCAGGGCTGCCGAATGGTTCCCATCGGGGAAATCAAGGAGAATAGCGGTGATTGAGCTTCGGTCGTAAGTGGAAGGGACTTTAAATGTTTGCTTAACATTCTGGGAATTCGCACCTACTACAAAAAGAAAGGATAGGAAAAACAGCAATAAATTTTTCATGTGGAATCAAATTTAAAGGTTTAATTGAGAATGGAAAAATACTGACACTAAATTAGTGTATAATAATGATAACTCAAATTTCAATAAGTTCTGCTGCCTTGTTAATATTTGTTAATATTTGTTAATATTGATTTTTGCAACTAATTTATCTTTAATTTTAACACAAATATTCATCAACCTTAAAACTTTTTAATTATGAAACTCGAATTCAAATATTTTTTAGGCATGATTGCGATTGCAGGCACAGCACTTGCCTTAAGTTCATGTGGTTCTTCAAAACCAGTGGCCGCGACTCCAGCTGTTCCCGATGAAGTTAGGGTTGTAATGTATTGCAATGGGCCTGAATATATGAGTGATAAAACCGCACTCAGATTTTCGGCTATTGGGACCAGCATGGACCAGATGACATCCAAGAAAAAAGCACTTAGCGAAGCACGTGCCGGACTTGCGGCACAGATTGAAACCAAGATCAAAAGTGTTATCGACAATTACGTGAAATCGAGCGAACATTCCAACAAGGAAGACCTGAGCAAACGGTATGAAGGACTTTCGAGGGAAGTGGTCAATCAAAATTTGGCAGGCACCCGTACCATTTGTGAGGAAATGACAAAAACAAAAGATGGCAATTTCAAAACATACACTTGTGTTGAACTTGGGGGCCCTGAAATTCTCAGCTCGCTAAACAATAAGCTTTCAAAAGATGAAATGTTGAAAGTTGATTATGACTACGAAAAATTTAAAAAGACCTTCGAGGACGAAATGAGCAAAGCCGGCAATTGATCCTGCCGAGCAATATAAGCCTGCAAATAGCCACATCGCCGTGGGTAGGCGGATGTGGCTATTTATGTTTAATTAAGGTTATTGCTTGTTTCTGATCTTTTCCCAGGTATCTTGAAGCCTGCTTTCCCTCGTTGACTACTCTATTTCAAGACCCTTAAGTCAGAAAAACCGATGAATAGCAAGTTAAAGAATAATCTCTCTAATGTAAGGAAGTCACTCGTTGTTTTGACTTTGTTGGTAATATTCTCATTAAACCTTCACAGCCAACAAGTTAATGTGGATAAATCCTTTTGGGATGTTTTCAATCGCGAAACCGATAATATTAATCCAAAAGACAGTAATTTAAATATTCCGGTTGCTGTTAAGGCAATGCTCCCAGACAAATTTGCCGATTCTTTTTCTGATGGTGTAACTTTCAGTATTGGGATTTCAGATCCAGAAGTAGATCCAGAAATAGGGTTTCGGCAAGCCTATTACAGGGCATTAATGTTGGGAGCACTTCAACAAAAATGCCTTATAAAAATGGTTTCTGAGAATTTTGCCCAACAAAAAGAGAAAGCCAACTCCTCCAAATCAAAATTCGAGGAGATGTATCATATTGAAGCGATGATTTCACTTAATGATTCATTTCCGGTCGTAGATTCTTACCGTCTTCCCAGTCAGGAGACCTTTGTTTTAATCGCATATCCTAAATCGCGGCATCAAACTTTATCTTCCGGTAGGAATAAATTGTTCCGAAACGACAAGCATAATAATATGAAAGTTTCCTGCTCCTTATACCACCTTGAGAATATTGCAAACAGGTCACAGCAAATCTTTCGAACCGATTATGAAACCAGTCGCCTTGATACCAGTACGATATATCCAAAGCATGAAAAGTTTTGTTTTACCTTTGTGAATAGTCGTTGGTGTAAACTGTCCACATCGTTCGATGGTAAAGAAACCGTAAGGCCAAACTACCGATATTATTATTATCTGAAAAATACCAATCAGAAAAATGATTCACTGTTGAATCAATCGGTTGCTGCAACTGCTTCCGAAGGCCTATGGCCTGCACTGATTAACAGCGTCCTGTGGCAGATGTCTGGAAATGCTTCAGGCAATTATATCTCCTTAAAAGAGGTAAGCGACTATTATAATCAAACAGCAATCCATCTCAATAGCACTGTTGAAAACAAAACACTGCGATTCAACATAAAAAGAATGCTATTGGATTCCAACTGTTTGTATTCAATTTTGGACATTGAAAAATTAAATTCCGAAAAGAAATGAAACAATTTTTTAAAAAACTGATCGTTACAGTAACTGTGCTATCCATTTCAGGGTGCTTGTCGCTTTATGCGCAAACCTTTGAAGAGTACCGTAAACAGGAAGCCGAAAATTTTAAAAAATTCAAACAAGAAGAAGAAGCTTACCTGAACAAAATGCGCAAAGAATTTCAGGAATACGTTGACAAGCGGGACAAAGAATTTTCTGATTTTTTAAAGGGTGATTGGAAACCCTATAAAGTGGAAGCACCTGAAAAACAGCCACAAAAACCAAAGCCACAAGTTTTGCCAACCTATGTGCCCCCAGCTGTACCTGTACCTCCACGTGAGGAGTCCAGACCGGTCCCGTTGAAAACCACTGGGCCGATCCTTGTTGCAGCTCCACAACCAAAACCTGTTCCTATTCCTCCTATACGAAAACCTGCCGAACCAGTTGTAAGTGGAGTACCGGCCACATTTAATTTCTATGGGGTACCTGTTTACCTTGACTATGATCAAGCGTTCCAGATCGAAGTTGCAAATCAGACAGATCAGGCCGGAATAGCCCACTACTGGGAAAAAGCCAGTTCGTCCAAATACTCTTCAATTGTAGATCAACTTCTTGCTAAAAAGGAGGATATGAACCTCAACGATTATGCCTATTATCTTCTTGTCAAGAAATTTGCCCAAACGCTCTATCCGGCCAATGAATCAGGCGAAACACTTGCTATCTGGTTTTTGATGTTAAGGTCAGGTTATGGAATGAGGCTCGCTACAGAAGCAAACAAAATCGTTCTTTTGCTTCCTTCGCGAAATACCATTTATGGAGTCAGTTATCTGACCGAAAACGGTGTTTCCTATTATATCATGACCAAAACAGATGGAAATCACCTGAACACCTACGACAAGGATTATGCAGGTGCCAACAGGCCAATTGATTTCAATATCCCTTCCCCAATGAACCTTGGCCGGAAAGTAGCAACAAAAAATCTCAAATTTGATTATCTGGGTACGACCTTTCAAGTAATGGTTACATATGACCAGGGGCTTGTAAATTTGTACAAAGATTATCAGAATGTAGATATGTCGGTTTATTTTAATGCTGCGGTTTCACTTCAGGCAAAAGAATCGGTTGCAGCTTCTTTACAACCCATGCTTTCAGGAATGAAAGAACTTGAAAAAGTAAATTTTCTATTGAGCTTTGTCCAAAAAGCTTTCGCATATAAAACCGACCCTGAGCAGTTTGGTCGTGAGAAATTCTTTTTTGCAGAGGAAGTCTTTTTCTATCCTTTCTGTGATTGCGAAGACAGGTCTGTTTTGTTTTCCTATCTAGTGCGTGAGTTGGTTGGATTAAATGTTGTTGGACTCGAATATCCCGAACACATATCCACTGCGGTCCAATTCACATCTAAGGTTTCCGGTGATTACGTCAACTACGGCCAAAGCCAATATGTTATATCCGACCCAACTTACATCGGGGCTTCTGTAGGTATGGCGATGCCCCAGTTTAAAAGTGTGTCCCCAAGTATCATACCCATGCAAAATACCCGTGGTGAAGATATTACTGAAAAATCGCTTTGGAACCTTGCCCAAAAAGGAGGTTGCTACCCGGCAAGTAATCTGCCAAACATTGTAAAACTATCAGATGGTTCATCCGTCCTCACAGGTTATTATAACGGATCAGCCTCCCTGGCGGGAAAAGCACTGTCAAATTCCAACAATATAAACGCGTGCTTTGTTGGCCGTATGCTGCCAGATGGTAAACCAGGATGGGTACTCTCGATGGCTGCCACAGGAAATACGGTAGGAGTATCAGCAACCGCTGATTCAAAAGGCAATATATTTATTGCAGGGTCGTTTCGTGGGAAATTAACTGCCGGAGGTACAACGTTGAGCACCAAGGGTGATAAACCGGATGCTTTTGTTGCAAGCCTTTCAACAGCAGGAGATGTCAGGTGGATTCGAAAGTTAAACCTTGATAGTATCCCAAGCGATGCACCGGTGGCTTTTTCTGCGACGTTCAACACAGAAGGCAAAAGTCAGGGGGTGATCCGTACAGGAGTTTATGACGATTTTTTGGATTACGGACTGTTTACAAACGGAACTGATAAGCTGGTTTACAATGGAATAGTAAACAGGGTTTTTTCAGCAACACCATCATCGGTTTCTGCAAAATTTGCCAGCGAAGTAATCGCAGCTTCTCCGGAATTACTAAAAAAAGAAGTTGACACACAGCTTCAGAACCAAACTGACAAAGGAGTTGCAGGGTTATTTGCAGCAATTAACCTGGTCAAGAATATGGGTGTAACACTTTCAGGTAGCGATGCCCAAACAGCTTTTGACAAGTACAATCCTGGATTTAAGAAATATTGTCCTAATATTTACAAAAACCTGTCACGGATCAATTTTGTCAAGAATACGGAAGGAATTATCACCATAATGACCGAAAATGGAGATGACATCATGATTGATAAAATCAGAGTTAAAAATAAATCAACACTAAGTATCAGTTCTTTACCATCTGGAGACCTTCAATTCGACATCCTTTCAGGTATAAAGGTTGGAAAGATGGTGGTATGGTTCACACTGAATTCGATCCGTTTGTATCGGTTAAATGGAGATATGCTTTTTGACTACGACAAGGACCATTCACAGCAGACCATGAACATGAGAAAAGACATTTTAAAATAAACCTATGTTGAATAAAAATTTTACAACAGTTTTATGCGGGTTTCTACTTTGTGTCGCAAGTTCAAATCAGGTTATAGCTCAAAAATATGAAGAAATTCAAGCTGACTCCTCCTATATTTGGGGCATAGGTATTGGCACAACACTCAAGGCTGCAGATCAGGCAGCCTTAGCTGACATTATTGGACAGATATCTACACAGGTAGAGAGTAATTTCGAACGAACAGTCACAGAAACAGGTGATAAGTTTAAAGAGACCGTAAACGATGTTGTGAAAACCTATTCAAATGCAACGCTGAACAACACTGGTCGTTTAATTATTGAACCAAACGAACCAAGTATTAAAGTATTTCGGTTTATAAAAAGGGGTGAAATTTCGAAAATATTTGAATTGCGCAAGTTTAAAATTATCGAGTTGGCCCATAATGGAGAATTGGCGCTCAAAAATCTCCAGATTGCAGATGCATTACGATATTTTTATTGGTCACAAACATTGTTAAGAAGTCATCCGGCATCCAGCGGAATAAAAATGAAATGTGAGGCGGGAAGTGAAGAATTATTGATTACCTGGTTACCCTTGCAAATCAACCAGATCTTTATCAATCTTTCCATTAAAATGGATACCGTCGAGAACAAAGAAAACTATTCAAACTATATTTTGGACATCAGGTACAAGAATGAATTGGTCCGCAATTTTGATTACACCTATTGGGGTGGACAGGATTGGTCAAACATCGTCAGTGGTAAAGACGGTATTGGGGTAGTTGAGCTACCAAAATCAGAAACCAATACAGAGATCCGATTGAAGGCCGAATATGCTTTCGAGAACGAAGCCTCAATCGATATGGAACTTAGGGACGTCATCCAAAAACTGCCACAAGTTCCTTATAAAGACAGTTATATAAACGTAAGTAAGGCTTCAAAGTCAAAACCAACCCCAGTTGCTGTAAACGATAAAGGAAAATCTTTAAATTCCACTGGTACAGCTGGCACTGTGCATGCCCTTTCAGATTCGATTGTTGGCCCTGAAATCATGAAAAAAATTGTTTCTGCTATAGAATCAAAAAATTATGCTTCGGTTCAACCCCTGTTTACAGAAGATGGTTATTCGATTTTCCAAAAATTGCTTCAGTACGGTAATGCAAAGATTGTGAAGTCTTTTGACCTGAAATATTACAAATACGGAGAGTATGTGATTTGTCGATCTATACCGATGAGTTTTAGTTTTAAAAGCAATAACCGGATATTTATTGAAGATGTAATTTTTTATTTCGACAAGGATAAAAAAGTATGCAATCTTACTTTTGGTCTTTCAAAAAAAGCAATTGAAGATATTGCCTCGAATGACACCTGGAGCGAAGATAACCGGATATTGCTGATGTGCTTTCTGGAAAATTACAAAACAGCTTTTACCTTAAAACGTTATGATTACATAGATAAGATTTTTTCAGATGACGCGTTAATCATAACCGGTTTGGTAACAAAGGTGAATATCTCCTCGGATTCCCGTTATGCCAACAATACCATCATTAAATACAACCGGCAAACAAAAGATGAATACCTGAAGAAACTGAAATATTCATTTGGAAGTAATGAATTTATCAATATTCGGTTTGCCGACAATACAATCCGACGCTCTGGTAAAGGGAATGATGTTTACGGAATCCAGATTAAACAGGATTATTTTTCTTCGAATTATGGGGATACTGGTTACCTCTTCCTTTTGGTTGACTTGTCGGATACGCTTAAACCCCAGATCCATGTTCGAACATGGCAACCTCAGAAAAATCCCGATGGGAGTATTTATGGTGTAGGCGATTTTTAACACCTCATCTTAGTTGGTATAAAATCATTAATTGAAATCATTAAAACGATAAAACCAATGAAAAAACTAATAACCTTCCTAATGCTTATTGCTATAACAGGTTCATTAGCTGCCAAAATCAGTGTTACATCGTTCCGAAAACTTGAAAATGACGCCGATGCCAGAGTTAAAGTACCATTAAAAGATCCCAATGGAGATGCTTGTGCCATTATAAAAGTCGTAACTTCCCAAACAGGATTTTTATTTGAATGTGACCAGACTGGTATAGTAAAAGTTGTCCAGAAAGAGTCGGAAATATGGGTTTACGTCCCCTCCGGAACAAAACGGATAACCATTGAACATCCCCAACTTGGTGCTTTAAAGGATTACTTATTCCCAATTCCCATTAAAAAAGCGACAGCTTATGAGTTGGTATTAACCACAGGTAAAGTAATAACCACTGTTGTCGAAGAAATAAATAGCCAGTGGTTATCTATCAATCCGATACCAGTAGATGCAATGGTTTATGTGAATGACAGGTTTGTCAAAAATGGGGCATACCAGGCAAGGCTTAAGCCTGGCAATTATACTTATCGTGTTGAATCGCCTTTATATTACACGGAAACAGGAAAAGTTATCATTGCAGATACTGCAAAAGTTTTAAACATAGAATTAAAACCTGCTTTTGGTTATTTATCCATCACAAGTGAGCCGGAAGAGGAAGCCAAAATTTTTGTTGACGGAAAATTACAGTCAAAGACAACACCCGGAATAACTGAACCCATTGGGAGTGGGGAACATACGGTACAGGTTTATAAAGAAATGTATCAACCTTCTTTTCAAAAGATTGTTGTTGAAGACGGTAAAACGACACCCATTAATTTTAAGCTTATACCTACATTTGCCGAAATAAGTCTAAATGTACCCAAAGATGCATCGATTTTTATCAACAACGAACAAAAAGGAATTGGTTCATGGCTTGGTCGCCTCAATGCAGGTGTTTATTCTATAGAGGCACGCAAACCAAACCATCACGCAGCCAAAAAGGATATTGAAATAGTTGCCGGAGAAAAACAGACTTTTGATTTACAACCTACTCCGATATATGGATCACTCGATATTATTACGAACCCGATAGGGGCTACAATTACTATAAATGACAAAGTTTATGGTACGACCCCAAATACGATAAATGATTTGACTATTGGAGATTACGATATAGTATTATCTATAGATCAATATGTTACAGTGATTGAAAAAATCACGGTCACCGAAAATCAGACTGCTACGTTAAATACTACCTTGACAAAGGGACTGGCTTTAGCGATCAATTCAAACCCATCCGGTGCAACAATCACGATTGGAGGTAAGGAATATGGTACAACACCACAAAATTTGACTTTGGAGAAAGGTGATTATACTATACTTATAAGTTTGAAGGGTTATTTACCTGGTAAAAAGACAGTAACCCTCGATAAAAAAAACACAGAGATCAGCGAGACACTTGTAAAAATACCTGAACCAGTGACGGTTAAAAAAGATTCAACCCAAAATGTCGATCAACCAGTTCAACGAATCATGCAGGAAAATGCCGCTACAGTTCGTGCAAAAAATAATACAAGGAAATACATCCCCAAATTTTATAGCTTAAGAAGTGGCAAGACTTTTTGGTTAATCACAACCCTAATGAGCGGAGCTGCAACTGCTTATTCATATCTTCAATCGGAAGAATATTACAAACAATATAAAACTGCGACAACAGATGCCGAAGATTTGCATAAACAAGTAGAAATGTATGACCAGATTTTTCAAATATCTGCAGGAGTAGCAGCATTTAGTACCCTGGAATTCATCATAAAAGCAATAAAGCAAGGAAATGCCAAAAAGAAACCGGTCAGTTTTTATCCTCTACCGTTGAAAAACGGTGGTGGAATTGGTTTGGCTTATACATTCTAACCTTAAAAAAAATGACATGAAAAAAGCCCTGTTTTCCATATTCTCAATACTGTTGCTTTTAACATCCTGTGAACAACGGGAATGGAGCAATCCTTTTGACCCTGATTGCCCAAAAGATATCTGGACACCTACGAATTTTCAGGCTGTTCAGGAAGGTAGGACTGTAAAACTAAGTTGGAACGAACCGAATCCCAATATTGGTGGATTTAAATTAAAAAAAACGGTTGGCATTCTAAACCCGGTTTTGAAAGACCTACCAGTTACAAGTACTCAGTTAATAGACTCCGATCCCGTTCCCGGTCAATTGCAAACCTATGAAATCACGGCTTATGCAGGAGGCAATTCGAGCAATCCGGCCACAATCACGATAACACCGCTTTTCCCATCCACATTATCAACATACAATCCAACTTCCATTACTGGTACAACTATGGTTGTTGGCGGAACAATTGATTCAGATGGGGGTGCCACTGTAACTTCACGTGGGATTTGTTGGGCACTAACAGCATCGCCTACTACAGACAGCAACAAATTGGCCATAGGAAGTGGAACTGGGCCCTTTAGTGCTACCCTCACAAATTTGTCCCCAAATACATTATATTATTTCCGTGCATATGCCATTAATAGTCAGGGCACCGTATATGGAAATGAGGTTCAGGCAACAACTTTGGTTGTACTTCCCACCTTATCGACAACTGCAATCTCAGCAATTCTTTCAACTACAGCAACCGGGGGAGGTATAATAATAAGCAATGGAGGTGCAACGGTTATAGCCAGCGGGATATGTTATGCAACCACCACAGGTCCAACAATTGCAAATACGAAAATATCAGGTACTACCGCAATTGGGAGTTTCGTAAGTTATCTCACGGGATTGTCCCCTGGTACTGCCTACTTTGTAAAAGCTTATGCGACTAATAGTCTTGGTACTGGTTATGGAAGTGAAGTGACTTTTACCACACCGGCAGTATTAGCGTCCTTAACTACAACTGCAATTTCGAACATTGGTACCACAATTGCAACGGGTGGAGGCAATATAACGAGTAATGGTGGGGCTACAATTACTGTTAGTGGCATTTGTTGGAGCACTTCCCAAAACCCGACAACTGCAAATCCCAAAACAACAAATGGAACATCAACAGGAGCTTTCACGAGCAATCTTACAGGTTTAACAACAAAAACGACCTATTATGTAAAGGCATATGCAACTAACAGTGTTGGAACAAGTTATGCAACTCAGGTCTCATTTACAACCAAATAGGATTATTTGTTATTCAGAAAACCAATAACATCCCGGCAGAATTCATTGAATTTTCAAAGCATGTACCTGTATGCTCAATTATCAAAAAAACATTTTTGGAGTGCAAATTGTTGATTGCTTGAATTAGACACATTCATTTATATCTTTGCAGATAAAGAACTTTAGTATATAATTACATATCAGTCATTAAAAAAAATCCTGGTTTGTTATTCCATTAATTTTCAGATCTTTGAAAGTGTTAATTTATGCTTTTTTGGTAAAACCACATAGATCCGGTCTTGAGGGATTGAGTTCAATCAGAGATCGGTTCCTATTTTGAAAATGAACGCAAAGAGAATGAAAAAATTTTTGACCATCTTCCTTATTATTGCCCTTAGCGAAACTCTATTCGCACAACAGATCAGTGTAAAGTCGTTCGGGAAGCTGGAAAACGATCTTGATGCACGTGTTAACGAACCACTCAAGGACTTTGATGGCAACATCTGTGCCATCATCAAAGTAGTTACTACACAAACAGGATTTTCCTTCGACTGCGGACAGATTGGTGTTGTTAAGACTGTTCCAAAAACCTCAGAGATATGGGTTTACGTACCTTCCGGGGCTAAAAGAATTACAATATCGCATCCTCAATTGGGTTTATTAAGAGATTACCTTTTTCCACAGCCCATTGAAAAAGCTACAGTTTATGAATTGGTCCTGACAACGGGCAAAGTCATTACTACCGTGGATGAAACAATTGAAAGCCAATGGTTGGTCATCAATCCTTATCCGGCAGATGCCTCAATATTCATCAATGATCTTTTTGTGAAAAGTGGTGCGTATCAGGCCAAACACAAACCAGGAAAATATACTTATCGCATTGAAGCACCTTTGTACCACAACGAAGCTGGAATAGTCGAAATTGCTGGCGCTAAAAAAGAAATTAATGTAAAACTCCAACCTGCTTTTGGTTACATTGAAGTGACAACTAAACCAGAAGCTGAAGCCAGAGTTGCCATTGACGGTAAATTTTTAGCCCAGAAAACCCCATGCCAAAGTGATGCTCTGCCAACTGGCGAACATACGGTCCAGATAATTAAGGAGATGTATGAGCCAACAACATTCAAAATAATGGTCACGGATGGGACAATCACGCAAGTGTCGATGACATTGGTACCTACTTTTGCTGATGTAAATATTAAAACACAAGCTGATGCAACGATTTATATCAACAATGAGAAAAAAGAGAATGGTACATGGAAAGGTCGTCTCAATGCAGGAATTTATTCAATTGAAGCACGAAAACAAAGTCATAAAACTGCCAAACAGGATATTGAAGTTGCTGCAGGTGAAAAACGGGAATTTGACCTTCAGCCTACACCTATATATGGCTCACTCAATGTAATTACAAAACCATCAGGGGCAACAATCACAATCAACGGGACAAATTACAACGTAACACCCAATACGATTGATAGCCTTCTTATAGGTGATCAAACGGTCGAACTAAACCGACAGAACTTTATTACGGTAAGTAAAATAGTTACGATCGCTGAAAATAAAGTTACCTTGCTAAGTGAGCAACTTACAAGAGGTCATTCGACAGAAGTTAAGAAAGTTACATCAGCCCCAACCAAAAATACACCTTCAGACAACAATATTCCAAAGCAACAAGTGGAACCAGCAAAACCTGAAATTCCAAAACCTGAAATTCCCAAACCTGAACCTCCTAAAACTGAACCCATAATGGCTGAACCCCAATTTCAGGTCCAAAAAATAGCCATTCATTCAGCACCATCAGGAATAGAGGTATATCTTGATAATATTAGAGTTGGATTAACGCCTTTTGATACGACTCTTACCACGGGAAATCATTCGGTACGCCTCGAACGGGGTGTTCAAAGGATTATAAAGAATATTAGTGTCGTAAAAGCACGCGGTGAAACGACTTATGATTTTGATTTAACTCCCAAATCTTTTAATGAATCAGTAAATGGGATAAACTTTACAATGGTTTTCATAAAAGGGGGAAGCTTCAGAATGGGCACCAGCGATGGCCGAAGTATTGAAAAACCGGTACATTCGGTTGAAATTGATGGTTTTTATATGTGTGATATGGAGGTGACCCAAGCTTTATTTAAATCTGTAATGGAGTACAATGTAAGCAACAACAAAGGAGATGAACTGCCTGTTGAAAGGGTTTGCTGGAATGAGACTCAGGAGTTTATTCAAAAGTTGAACGCTATAACCGGGAAAAACTACAGGCTTCCAACTGAATCTGAATGGGAATATTGTGCTTCGACATCTCCTTCAGGTACCAAAAGTACCTGGTCTGGAACCAATAATGAAAAAAAACTCGGTGACTTTGCATGGTATGCTGATAACAGTGGCGGGAAAACCCATCCAGTAAAACAGAAACTGGCCAATGAATGGGGTCTTTATGATATGACTGGAAATGTCTGGGAATGGTGCAGTGATTGGTTTGGAGAATACAACAATAATTCACATAACAATCCAACCGGACCATCCTCAGGCACAACACGCGTAAATCGCGGTGGTGGGTGGGACGACGATGGGCCATATACTAGGGTAACCAATCGGGACGATAATAGTCCCGAAGAGCACTTCAGTACTGTCGGTTTTAGGATTGCCCATTCTCAATAACCGAAAACGGACTCAATTAATCCATAAAATGCAGATTTAGTTTGTACGATTCAATTGTAACGAATATCATCCCTTATGAAATCTTTTTTTATCAACAAAAGAGCAGGTGTTTTTATTACTTTATTGTTCACGTTACTACTGGCACCTTCTTTTGTAACCGGCCAATCCGGGCCAGGCCTTTCATTTAAAATAAACGATGGTTGGAAATTCCAAAAAGGGGACTTTGAAAAAGCTTCGTCCCCTGAATTTGATGACTCGAAATGGCGGATAGTGGACCTGCCCCACGACTGGAGCGTAGAAGGGCCACTAAACCAAAATTTTGCATCTGCGACAGGTTACTTGCCCGGGGGTATTGCCTGGTATCGAAAAACACTAAATATTCCGACACCGGAAACCATCCAAAATGTATATATCTATTTTGAAGGAGTTTACCGCAATTCAGAAGTGTTTGTCAATGGTATTTCATTAGGAATCCGCCCAAATGGTTATATTTCTTTTCAATATAATCTTACCCCCCATCTAAAGTTCGGAGAAAAAAATACAATTGCTGTACGTGTCGATCATAGTAAATATGCCGATTCACGTTGGTACACGGGTTCTGGTATTTACCGCGATGTTTACCTTGTTTATAAAAATCCAGTTCACATCAGTTTATGGGGCGTTTATAGTTCAACAAAGTCAATTTCTTTAAATCAAGCTTTAGTCCAAACCAAAACTACTATAATAAATACATCTGTTAATCCAGTTCACATCACTGTTGTTCAGGAAATTATCAACAATGAGAATAAGACCATTGCTAAATCCACCGGGAAGCTGAATTTAAATTCAAGCCTTTCAGCAGAATTAGCACAGGATATCAAAGTCGAGAAGCCAAATTTATGGAGTGTCGATTCTCCCAACCTCTATCAATTGGTGACCTCTGTTTTTCAGGACGGCAAAATGATTGATCAATCTAAAGAAAATATGGGTATCCGGACGCTTGGATTTGATCCTGACAAGGGTTTTTCATTGAATGAAAAATCTATGAAAATTAAAGGGGTTTGTTTGCACCATGACGCAGGTTGCCTGGGTTCCGCAGTTCCCAAAGAGGTACTTGAACGCAGGTTAATTACTTTGAAATCAATCGGTTGTAATGCGATAAGGTGCAGTCATAATCCACAGGCACCTTTACTTTACGATCTTTGCGATCAGTTGGGGTTGTTGGTGCTTGACGAAGCCTTTGACGAGTGGGAATTTTCAAAGAAAAAATGGATCGAAGGTTGGAATGTGGGAAAACCTGGCTTTGACGGCTCTGCCGAATTCTTTGAAAAATGGGGAGAAATCGATTTAAAGGATATGGTGCTTCGTGATAGGAATCATCCATCCGTATTTATGTGGAGTATCGGAAATGAGGTCGATTATCCCAATGATCCATATTCCCACCCCATTCTGGATAAGGAAGGGATTGGACAGCAGCATACAAAAGGATACCTTCCCGACCAACCCAAGGCTGAAAGATTGGGTACGATTGCAAAAAAGCTTGCTGCAATTGTAAAGGCCAATGATCCTATCCGATCTGTAACCGCAGGTCTAGCCGGCCCGGTAATGTCAAATGAAACAGAATATCCAGGAGCACTTGATGTTGCAGGTTACAATTATACTGAAAGCAGGTACAAACAGGACCATACTTCCTATCCCAAAAGAATCTTATATGGAAGTGAAAATGGCCACTCCATGGAAGCCTGGAAAGCGGTTCGTGACAATGATTTTATTTTTGGACAGTTTCTTTGGACCGGATTTGATTATCTCGGTGAATCGCACAGTTGGCCTTCTCGCGGATTTACCTCTGGTCTGATAGATCTGGCCGGATTCAAAAAGCCAAGAGCATACTTTCGTGAAAGCCTATGGTCGGATAAACCAATGATCTATGCCGGTACCTATAAAAAAAGGAGAACCAACAACCAATTATCAATAGACGCATTACCTTTATGGAACTATCACAACGGAGACACAATTCGAATTGTGGGTTATACCAATTGTAGTAAGTTACAACTTTTGTTGAATGGCAAAGAAATCGGTGTACTACAGGATCACAATGATGAAACCGGAGTCAATTTCTGGGATATCCCTTTTATTGCCGGAAAACTTGAGGTAATTGGGTACAATTCCGGACTTGAAGCGGCAAGATATTCCATTGAAACGAGTAACCGACCTTATGCAGTCCACGTAGAAGCAGTAAATAAAAATATATCTTTTATTAAAGGTGTAGCACAAATCGAAATACAGATTGTTGATGAAAGTGGAAAACCGGTACTACTAGCAGATGATGAAGTTACCTGCACTACTGATGGAAATGTTAAACTTATAGGTCTTGAAGCCAGCAACCCCACTGATATGGAAGACTATACTGATAATAAGCAACGGGTTTATCACGGAAAAATGATTGCTTATTTACAGTCATCAGGGAAAAAAGGGAAAAGCAAAGTTACCTTTAGTTCACCCTGGCTAAAAGAAGCTGTAATTGAGATCAATATTGAGTAATACTAAGATCTATAATGCTGATTATAAAAATATTGACTCAATAATGGAATAAATATTTTCTTGCTCCAAAAGGGTAAATACCTCCATTTAATTTAAGCACAATAAAAATCTGAAAAAATTTGTTCGTATCACAAAGAACCAATATCTTTAGCGGTCGATTACAAAACATCAAACTTTATAAGATTAATTTATTACCATGAAAGAGAACAACAAAGTTTCAAGAAGGGGCTTTTTGGGTACGGGTGCGGCAGCGGCTGCGGCGATCACCATTTTACCCTCAAACACAATTGCAGGTCTGGGTCATAAGGCTCCAAGTGACAAGTTGAATATCGCTGGTGTCGGTATTGGCGGGATGGGTCATGGAAATTTAAAGAACCTTAAATCAGAAAACATCGTTGCCCTTTGTGATGTTGACTGGAAGTATGCCGAAGGTTGTTTTAAAGAATATCCTGATGCTAAAAAGTACAAAGACTGGAGAGTAATGTATGATGAGATTGGCAAATCAATTGATGGCGTATTAGTAGCCACGGCTGACCACACCCACGCGATCATCGCATCTCATGCCATCACTCTGGGAAAAAGTGTTTATGTACAAAAACCACTTACCCACACAGTTTATGAATCACGTTTATTGACCAAACTTGCTGATAAATACAAAATTGCCTCTCAGATGGGTAATCAGGGTTCATCAGGCGAAGGTGTCAACCTTACGTGTGAATGGATCGCCAATGGTGAGATCGGGGAAGTTACCAAAGTTGAAGCTTTCACAGATCGTCCAATCTGGCCACAAGGGCTAAATACACCAAAAGAAACACAAACAATTCCTGAAACTTTAGATTGGGACCTTTTTACCGGTCCAGCAAAAATGCGCCCATACAATTCACTTTATCATCCCTGGAACTGGCGCGGATGGTGGGCTTACGGAACAGGGGCACTTGGCGATATGGCTTGCCATATTTTACACCCTGTATTTATGGGTCTTGAACTTGGTTACCCTATTAAGGCTCAGGGCAATTCAACTTTATTACTTCAGGACTGCGCTCCAACTGCCCAATCCGTTAAACTGACTTTCCCTTCCAGAACAACAAAGGTTGGTTCAAAAGTAAAACTTCCACAAGTTGAAGTATATTGGTATGATGGTGGTATCAAACCAATGCTTCCAGCTGGATGGCCAGCAGGAAAGAATCCTAACGATCAAGGTGGTTGCGTTTTCTTCCATGGTACAAAAGGTGTTTTAGTTTGTGGCTGTTATGGCGTAAATCCTTGGATTTTGCGTCCTGATGGTAAACAGGACAAACCTGAGGCTCCAAAATTCCGCCGCCGTGTTGCTCCTCTTACACACGAAATGGATTGGGTACGTGCAGCAAAAGAATCACCAGCATCGCGTGTAAAAACTGCATCTGATTTTAGTCAATCAGGACCATTCAACGAAATGGTTGTAATGGGGGTTTTGGCTGTTCGCCTTCAGACCCTAAATAAGGAGTTGGAATGGGATGGGCCAAATATGAAATTCACCAACATCACCGCTGATGAAAAAATCAAAATCGTTCTTGAGGATAAATTCAGCATCCATGATGGACATCCAACATTTGACAAAGTTTATACTGAACCGGTTCCTGCAACTGAATTTGCAGCCGAATTGATCAAACATACTTATCGTGCACCTTGGACATTGCCTCCTATGCCAGCGTAATTAAAGTAGTCATTCAAATAGAAAAAGGCGGGATCAATTCCGCCTTTTTCTATTATTTCTCTGATTATTAATTTAATAGCAATCGCCCTATTTCTTCTGGTCATCCGTGACTTCAACTTTGACCTCTACATCCTTATTGGTATCATTTTCGGTTCGTTTCTTTCTGATAATAGTGATTTTCTCCAGCCCTTTTCCAATATCCTTTTTCTCATACGAAATTATCGAGGCATCTTTTGTATCAAAACTAAAAGGATCGGTTCCTATTTGGATGAAACTGCGATTCGATTTTGACAATTTAGGTAACGGAGGAGGTGGCGGGGGAGGAACCAGGCCGTTGGGATCCATATCGCCTGAGAATTCCATCTTGCCATTGTCGCCAAAATAAATGATTCTCTTTTCATGGTCCTTTCCTGTAGAATCATCACTTTGAATGAAAACGTCAAACTGCTGGCTTCCAGGTAAATTATTTCGTGAGGTTCTATTCAATCTCAATACCTTAGCAGCACCTTTATGCATATGAACAACAGACTTTCCATCCACATTACCAACAATTTCGGCCTTCTTGAGTATCGAATCGACCTTAACCTGAACAGCCTTTTCATCAGCCAGATTAAAAGTCGTATCAATTGAAGTCGTCTTTCCATCCTTGTTGATCAGAACTTTAACCCTTTGCACTTTTTTTTGGGGAGCATTATCCACCAGTGCCACATCTTCCACAGGGCGGAAGGTGAATGAGGAAGCTATAAAAAACAATCCCCAAAGGAACAGGACAGTCCCATAATGGTTTTTAAAATTTGAAAAAAGTTTCATTTTAATTAATTTTATAAGTAAATAACTTTTCATTTTTGAACACAATCCAAAAATAGGATGTTTAATGTCCTAATAAGGTTAAGGCCTTGTGAAAAAGTGTTAAGGTAAAGTTAAAGTTGAAAACAGGGAAATATTAATGACTATTTTTGATTTCCAATGTTAGAGTGAAGTTATGAAAGTTATTTCTGGACAAAAATTTAGCAAATGATTTGAAGATGAATAAAAGAATAATTACCGGGCTGGTGATACTAATGGGAATTTCCCTTTTGGGAATTATTGCAGTACAAACCTACTGGTTTAACAATTCTGTCAAAGTAAGAAATGAACTTTTCGATCGGTCCGTCAATGATGCAATGAATAAAACAGTGAACCGGCTGGAGACAGGTTTTGACCTTAAAATCATTAAAAATCTAAATGATAATGACAGTTCAAAATTTGACGTAAATACTTTTTTTCTACCACCCCCTCCACCGCCTGTCCCTGGAACAGCAGATATTGAGGTAACCATAAAAAAAGATACAACAACTGGAAGATTAAGAGTGATTGCTTCTCAAAGGGCATTGTTAAATTCAACAGGAAACCATGATATTCTAAAGGATACAATCGCGTTTTTCCATCGATTGACCAAAGGGCAGTCGAAACAAACCTTTATAACCTTTACCGATTCTTTAATTGTTTCAGGAAATAAGGAATTGGGAATAAAAGTTGAAAAAAAAATCGAGCAACTACAAAATTTGTCCCATCGGATCAAAGTTGAATACAGCAATTGGGAAACAGGACGATACATCGATGAAAACCAATTAAATAAAATCCTCAGGGAGGAACTGTCTGAAAAAGCAATCCCTATCGATTTTAAATATTCGATCAATAGGGCTGACAGCATGGGTATCCTGTTTCAGAAAAATGCAGCTTTGAACAGATTGTACAAAGTAAACCTTTTCCCAAATGATATATTCAGAAAAAATATCGGACTTGCAGTTTACTTTCCTGACCGTGATCAATTTATTGGCCGGACAACAACCAAATTGCTCATCCTTTCCACTCTATTTACCTTGATCATCTTCCTCACTTTCTCGTTAAGTATATATCTGATAATCAAACAGAAAAAAATTTCAGAAATGAAATCCGATTTCATTAACAACATGACCCATGAATTCAAGACCCCTATTGCAACCATCTCCATAGCGGCCGATTCGATTTCAAATGACAAGGTAATCAACAATGAGGAGAAAGTCCGATTTTTTGCCGGAATGATCAAAAAGGAAAATTCACGGATGAACGAACAAGTTGAACAGATCCTCCGGATTGCAAGGTTCGACAAGAAGGAGTTTGAATTTAATTTTCAGGTTATTGATCTCCACCAACTGATCGAAGAGGTGATACAAAGTATATTCATTCAGGTTGAAAAAAGAGGTGGCCATATTGAGACAAGGCTTGAGGCAGAAAATCCGGTTGCCACGACCGATCCAATACACTTTACAAACTTGATATACAACCTTTTGGATAACGCAAATAAATATTCCAACGATGCACCCCATATCCTAGTTTTGACAAACAACTGTCCGAAAGGGATTACCTTATCAGTTGAAGACCATGGAATTGGGATGACCAAAGCAGTACAATCCCGGATATTTGACAAATTCTATAGACTTCCTTCTGGAAATATCCATAATGTTAAAGGGTTTGGACTGGGTCTTAGCTATGTTAAAGCAGTTCTGGAGGCCAACGGAGGGAATATTAAAGTCTATAGCGAACCGGGCAAAGGAAGCCGTTTTGTCGTTTTTATCCCATTTATTATGAATCCGCGATGAAGCAAAATAAGAAAATTTTCTTTGTGGAGGATGACCTCAGTTTTGGAACTGTTCTTAAATCCTATCTTGAGATATGCAATTTTCATGTCACATGGCTGAGTGACGGTAAACATGCAGTGACGACCTTTAGGGAGGGTTCGTTCGATTTGTGCCTTCTCGATGTTATGTTGCCAAATGTGGATGGATTCACGATTGGACGGGAAATCAAGTCAATAGATTCACAGATTCCAATTATATATATTACTGCCAAATCATTAAAAGAAGATCTAATTACAGGATATAGGTTGGGGGCCGATGATTACATCATCAAACCGTTCGATGCGGAGGTATTGCTCCTAAAGATAGCCGTCGTTCTTAAAAGATCTGAAAACCAATTGGGTTCTAACAATCATCATTACATCATTGGCAAATATACTTTTGATTCGCATTTGCGTGAAATTTGGTTGAAGGAAGATAAACAATTGCTAAGCCCAAAAGAGTCTGCATTGCTACAATTGCTATGCGAACATAAAAACGAGTTATTGCCACGTGAAGAAGCTCTTAAAAAAATTTGGGGCGATGATGGGTATTTTACGACACGCAGCATGGATGTATTTATTACAAAATTGAGAAAGTACCTTAAAGATGATTCTACAATTGAAATCAGAAATATCCATGGAAGTGGATTTATTATGACCCAACAAGTACATTAGCCATTTTTTTACAACAAAAAAAATATAACTCTAAACTAAATACGTATTTTTGCTATTATTGAGAAATTCAAAGATTAAAGATCCCGGAAAGCAGTTTCTTTTTGATGAATAAACAAACTCCCTTAAGGGGGGTAATTAATATTATCTGATTTTAAATGAGAAAAAAAATAGCGAACACAATTATTTTTAGTTTCGTGTTTCTACCCTTGATCCTTTTTTTATTATGGGCGTTTCAACCAGTTCAGAAGACAAATATTCTGATCATGGATAAAACAGTTTTGACCAATGAGGGGCTGGAACACCGTGGATTTGACTGGATCCTATCGCACAAAAAATATTTCAAAAATTCCGGTAGTCCTTATTCTCCATCAACTGATTACCTTGGATTTTTCCCATTAAAACACGATAGCTTCCTGATAAAAGACCTTTACAAACTCAACGATAGACAAATAGATAGTTTAAGCGATGCTGTTGACATGACCTATTATACGGATACCTATGGTATATATTACAATGAATGGTACAGGAAAAGGGATCAGACAGAACATTCTGAAAAGGTGTACGGTGGATTGGACAAAAAAGATGTCCTTTTCCTTTCAAAAATGAAAGAGAAAAAAAAAATGATCATTGCTGAATTCAATTTTTTTGCAACACCAACTTCAGGGAGTGATAGGGTTAAAGCAGAGCTTTTATTGGGACTAAGATGGAGTGGATGGACAGGTCGATATTTTGAACAACTTGATACGCTTAAAAATCCGGAATTACCAAGATGGGTTGTGCGGCTTTACAAAGAGCAACATCACAATAAATGGCCTTTTACCCGACCTGGCCTTGTGTTTGTACACACAAACGAAACAATCGCCATATTGGAAAGTAAAACCAACTTAAAAAAAGATGTTCCAGTAGTAAATACCTTTAAATATGGGATGAATAAATTTAGTGTACCACAAAAACTTGACTATCCTTATTGGTTCGATATTACATTAGCTACTGATACAACAAATAGGGTACTATCTTATTATGAACTTTTCCCAAATGCTATTGGCGATTCGATCCTTAACCATCATAACATCCCAAAGATTTTCCCGGCAGCATTTGAAAATACCAAAAAATCGCCTTTCTACTATTTTTGTGGTGACTTTGTTGATTCACCTATCTACAATACAACCCACAGGGCTTACGGAATACAGTACTTTAAATTGTTCCTGTTAAACCCAAACGATCCCAGCGATCGGACACTCTTTTTCTGGAGATACTATTTACCGGTTATGGATAAGATCCTGCACGATTTTTATACAAAGAAGTAACTAGTTTGGTTGCCCCACGAACTAATTTGGCAACCTGAACTTTAAACTATCAGGAATTAATTTATTGTTCAGACATGCTTTAAGGTTATCTGTTTTAAATTTCTCAAACTTCCGTTGGATATCCATCAATTTCTTCTCATCTGTAAGTTTGTCAATTTCAAGCCCTTCGGACAATTTAAATAGTTGATCGTTCACAATAAAATAATCCTGGTCAAGGTAATCGATAATCTCATTTTTAGTCCTGATAAATGGCATTGACCTTGAATTTCTGAATACTTGCACACTATCCAAACCTTGACCTAACCAGGGAACCGATGCAGGGAAACTCATTTTATAATTCTTTTTGAGAAAAGCAACTACGGATGGTGTAAAATCAAGGTGTGAAACAACCGATGAAAATTTGGCAGGTTTTCTCAACATAGGCGAATATATGACCAAAGGGACATGAAAGCGGTCAATCTGAGTGGAAATAGGAGGAGACGACATTCGATGGTCACCAGTGATAAAGAAAATTGTATTGCCAAAATCGTCCCGCTTTTGATATTCTTTGAAGAAACTGCGCAATGCGTCATTAAAATAGAGAACTGTTGCATAATTGGCGATATATTTTCGATAATCCAGTTTTTTAGCTTCACTGTAATTCAAAAAAGTCAACTTTTCCTCAACCTTTTTTTCATAATAATCCTGATCGGGGATTCTATAAGGATCGTGCATTGCAAGTGTCAGGTAAATATCCAATCGGGGCTTCTCACCTACTTTAGCAAGAACTTCAAAAGCCTTTTTAAAGATATCTTTTTCACCATAGCCCCAGGTAAAATTCCCGGAATTTGCAGGCATTTTTTTATACTCCGGCCCAAAACTACTCTCGTCCACTATGTAATCAATGTGTTGACGGGTCAAAAACATTTTCATATTATCGAAAACAGCATCACCACCATAAAAAAACCTTGACTCATACCCCCGTTCTTTGAGTAGGCTGATTAATGACATGCCATCGGGCATATCATTGCCAAGTTCTGCAAACCCACTCTTCCCGTAAGGCATAGAACCAAAAACAGACGGCAATACCTCGAAAGTTCGGCCAGCAGTACTCACAACATTTTCCCAATAGAGGCTTCTCGTCTCAAGTGAATCGAGAAAAGAGGTAAAACTTGAAAGATATGCCCCTTCCCCGCTATATGCACGCCCCAAACTTTCAACAATGAGAAATACTAGATTAGGCTTTTTATCGCCAATATTGAAATATTTCCCTAAAATATCGGGTGTTTCATCCTTACGAAGAAAAGGATACTCAACATTTAAATACTCAAATGATTTTCCAGGCGAACTTATCCCGGTGTAAAAATAAGAGAAAAGTGCTTCTTCGGTATAGTCATCAGGATAAACATAAAGATAAGTGGCAGTTAAGATATGGTAAGCTTTGTTGGCTACAAGATTAAAAGCCAACTCGGAATTGAACTGACCGGCTTTTGGTTTTGTGTACTGCCTAAACAATAGGGAAATAAAGCTTATTATTAAAAAAAATGCCACGATAAAAATGTTTAGTTTCACGTACCTGGATAGCCTTAATAGTATAACCAAGAGGATCAACCCAACAAGAAATGTCGTAACTGAACTTGCCGAAAACCCACCCCCCGTTGATGCAATCTCGTAAACCTCTTTAAATGTATAACCAAATAAATCAGTACCCAACAACAATGATGTTGCCCTAAGATATTGGATAAGACCTATTTCTGCAAAAATAAAAAAAATAATCAGAACTCCTGCAATCAGGCTTGCCAGAGGTTTTGCAATTACATAAAGCAATAAAAAAGGGAAAAACAGCAACGCTGCAAGATTTAAAACCATTAAAATGTCATGGCAGAATCCGAAGATTTCGAGCTTAAAAGCCTCGGGAGGAAGTGTGATTGTAAAGCGAAGATAAATATACTCATAAATACGGACCAGGAACACAAGTAATAAAAAAGCAAGGTTAAATCCCATAAACCGTTGAGTACCCAAAATTAGTTTGTCCTTTAATAATTTGGTCCGATGTTCTATCTTCATTGTATCAAATATGTTTTATGAATCAACTTTCTTTTGGGTATTTGAAAATCCTTTTCTGTCCATCTTGCCCCAGGCAACATTTCCAATAAAATAATGGAAGTTTCCACGAAGAGAATACCAAACATTTAATGGATGGTAAACTATCGGTTCAATTAATGAAATTAGTACAAGGTAGAAAATATCCCTTTTCCGGTTATAACGTGCAAATGTAAATTCTTCAAAAATAATGGCCCACCATGAATAGACCACTGCAAAAAGATAGGTAAAACCTACCAGGAGGGCAAAAAATGGCCAATCTGGATCCCCCATATAGACAACCAGAATAAAATACAGGATACCAAAAATTTCGACGATAGGTGCCATCCACTCAAAAAAGAACCAATAGGGATGGCCCAACATACCCAAATTTCCGTATTTCGGATTAAAGAATAGCGTAATGTGCTTGAAAAGAGTTTCCATGTTACCCCGTGTCCACCGGTTACGCTGGCGCGACAGGATCTTCAATTTTTCGGGAACTTCGGTCCAGCACAATGGGTCTGGGATATAGACAATGCGGTATTTTTGTTCATGTTCAATCATATATCTTCTCATCCTGACGATCAATTCCATGTCTTCCCCAACAGTTTTTGTCTCATATCCGCCACTAAGGACAACAATCTCACGATCAAAAATACCAAAAGCACCGGAAATTAGCAATAATCCATTGAGACGGCTCCACGCCATTCTCCCCATCAAAAATGCCCTTGTATATTCAAGAACCTGAAACCTAGCAATTAAATTCCGTGGCAAATTGACCTTTATAATTTTACCGTCCTTTACAATACATGAATTTGCGATCCGGATAACCCCTCCTGTTGCAATAACCCTTTCATCACTATGTTCAAGAAAAGGTTTTATCATCTTTAAAATTGCATCCTCTTCAAGAATACAATCAACATCGATTGCAGCAAAATACTTCTTGGCACTTACATTAATCCCCGCATTTAACGAATCGGCCTTACCCCCGTTTTCCTTATCTATAACAAACAGTTTACTGTAAGCCCTGTTTGTCGATTTATAAATACCCCTGATCGGTTTCGTAGGAATTTTATTTTGGATCAAAAAATCAACTTTTTCAAGGTTATAATGACGGATAACTTTCTCCATTGAATCGTCCTTGCTCCCATCATTGACAATAATAACCTCAAAATCGGCATAATGGATCGAAAGCAATGACCGGATGTTCTCGACAATTGTATTCCCTTCATTGTAGGCGGGGGCTATTATTGAAACAGATGGTGAAAAAGGGGATGAAATGACCGGGGAATAATCGACAAAACTATTTTTCCTCATATACTTAACCATTTCAACTCCCGAAATGAAGGACATCGTGATATAGGACGTGAATATTGCAAGCGCGAAGACAAATATCCCGTTTTCGATTAAAAAATTTAATGCTTTAATGATTTCGTACATCAGATTCTCTGGTCTTTTGCATGAATAATTATTTTTTTCATTAAAATATCATCGTCTGCACTTGAATATATAGATTCAAGACTCTCTTTTCCTTCACCATCAAGAGACTTTAGTCCCTTAGCAGCCAGGATTCTTAGGTAAATATCCGAATCGTTTAATAAAATATTTTCAAAAAAAGAAATATTCGACATATCGTATATCAAAATCAAGGCAATAATAATCTCAATTTTATTGCTGTTTGACTCTTTCGAATAAAGGTTCCTAAGGGCAGGCACCGGAGACGGCACGGCCAACTTTCCCAATGTAATGATTGCAATTCTTCTGGTTTCAGGATCATCGTCAGAAAGCCTTTGAGCGACTAAATCAGCATTTTCATATTGCTTAAACAGCCCTGAAAGCCTGATACTAAAACGTGCAACATCTTTATTCACAACGGAAATCCATTGCCTGAAATCCGGCACATTTGCAATCTTCTTTAGTGCAACCAGGGAATTCAGTTGCCCCCAAAGTGTTAGTTTAATATCTGGATTATCGTAGAAACCAAGTGGATTGTCCGGGTTCAATTGTATCCAGGCCATCTGCGCTTCAATGCGCAAAACGGAATTTTTTGAGTTAAGATATGGCTTGATTAAATCTACACCCTCTATAATCCCCATTTGTGCCAATTCCCTGAAACCTTTGGCCTTTACATACCATTTTTTATCCAGCACTTTCTGAATTGAATATTTATCCAAACCATTAAAATAAAATAAATTGACAAGTATATCGGCACTCTCTCCCAATAAATTGGAATGAAGGGATAATAACTCTTCAACAAAAACCTCCCTGTGGATTTTTTCGGACAACTCCGTACCCAATGATTCAGGGACAGAATTGGCATGGTCATCATAAAGCCAATAAGCCAGAAACTCCCGGTACTTGTCCCGACAATTGTTTTGAATATGCCTTATTCGACTGCTTCGAATTCTTCGGAAGAGAATTACTGCAGCCATCACCGTTGCTGAAAACAAAAAGAACAGGTTCAAAATTAAGATTATTCTGAATACATAGCCAGATTTGTCATAATAGAACCACACTTTCCGATTAAAGGAGGAGTCAGCATAGGTTACCTCATTTTCAGACATAATTGGAAGAAATCTGGAAGAATAAGATTTTCTCAGAGAATCGTTTAGAATAGTGCCTCCTCTTATTTTCAAAGTATCCGGTTGTTGAACAAGGGTAGTGTCTTTAACCTGCGGGATAACCAATCCTGGATTTGAAACAATCAATCGTTGACCGATCCGCACCGTATAATTTGGATCAAGATTGTTCCAACGCCTGATTGAATCAACAGGAATGTGATAACGTAATGAAATCCGAAAAACATTTTCTTCTCCCGAAACGATGTGAAAGTCATAACCCTGGGAAGCTTCTCCACCATGGAATTGTCCTGCAGGTTTAGACATTGGGATTTTTATTATTAACTTCATCCCTTCAATAACTTTATAATCCTGGTCGAGTTGATTCCAGATTCTTACAGAATCCATCGGTACTTTGTAGTATATTGAGATTCTGAATACGTTTTCCTTTGGAGCTACAATATGAACTACTGTTTGATATTGATTTTCAGCATCCTGATTTGATCTTTCATTCCTACCCTTCAGTAAACGCGATATTTCGGTAAAAACAGAGTGTTTCCGGCGGATCACCAACTTCATTCCAACGGTCACCGAGTATTTGTCATCCAGATTATTCCACCTTTTAATTGAATCAATCGATACTTTATAAATAAGCGATATCCTGTAAACGTTTTCTTCGGGTTTAACTATATGGTAAAATGAATCGGTCGATCCTTGCCCAATGGCTACAAAAAAAAGCACCCACAAAGCCACAACAAAGACGGGAAAAACAAAATAAAACCGATTCATTTATAATAATTTACACAAATATTTAACCTCGCAACAAAACAGAATCATTTTTAGGGCATCAAAATTCTGAATTAAAAAAAGAAACTTCCTCCAATATCAAAAGAGAAACGGTTTCTCGTTGTTCCCTGAGAAATTTCTTCCATTGCATATCCAGTCTCAACATTTACCATAAACCGCTTCCCGATTTTTTGCTGATATTCCAGACTCAGTTTATAGGATTTCAAAAAAGTCAGAAAAGGGTCATAAGCATATTGTTGTTCATCGGGCGACATACCTGATCCAACAGTTAAAGACAGATAATTAAATTCATCAATCAAATACCTCCTGATTGTAAAATTGATTGATTTCGACCATGCATCAACACCTGGAACAAGATAAGGCCGAAGGGACAGCCAATAATTGCCAATATATTTTCCGATCGTTCCGGTATAGATCAATACTTTACTTGATCCAAAAGTCACCAAGTGGTCAGAATCAAAATTAAGGTACCTAAAACCCAAGGAAAGTTCAAGCTTTGCCGGCAATTTAAAATAAGGTTCAAGTGTGAAACGCGAATAAGGGAAATTCTTCTTATTTGAAAAACCTGTATTAAAGTAAAGATAAATCCCTTTTGCAATTGTCGGATAAGAATCAAGTTCGTATTGATATCCCTCTCTGCCAAAACGTTTTGCATAATTGCATCTTAAAATGACGGAGCCTAACTTCGGGATCTTTTTCCCGATCGAAACTGACCCAAAATACCATGGATCATCATTTGAAAAAGTATAGGTATAGTAATCAATGGATACAGTTTGTGTTCTTCTGCCCTCAATTATACTAGCCTTTAGTGATTTAGCATCTTCATTCGAAGGTTCCTTTGCAAGTATCTGAGTGAGTATTACCAACGCTTGTTTTGGGTTTTCTTTGTAATTCAGTGCCTTCGCTTTTTTAAAAAGAAATTCATTGTCGTCCTTATGATAGGTCAAGGCCAAATCGGCGCTTTTAATGGCACCATCATTGTTGTCGCTCATCAAATCGACATCAATCAAAGCATCCATAGCATCGTAATATCCAGGGCTTGCATTGATCACTTTGTTGAGCACAACTCTGGCAGAATCATATTTATCGTCCCACAGATAGGTCCTTGCCATTAAAACAGCGGCGTCATAATAGGTACTGTCGTGAAGTAAAATCAATTTGCACAACTTACGGGATTCAATCCGACCTTTATTATAGGCAAATTCACGAGCTTTGATTAGTAGTGCAGATAAGTCGGTAGTATCGCCATCGACAGTTGCATTTTTAGTTGCAATTGAAGCAGTGGCAACTTTAATCGCAACTGAATCCAACTTTTGCTTATCGGCATCGGTTTGCTTTGCTTCTGGCAACTTGTTATCAACGATTTTTAGCGAATCTTTTATCCCATTAACTGTACCCTGGTTTGCAACTATTTGATCTATTGTCTTTTTCGTGTTTCTATCCGAAACAAATAATTGCTGTCCAACAATTATTAAATAAGACTGGTCAAGATTGTTCCATCGCCTTATTGAATCCATTGGAACTTTATACTGCAAAGAAAGACGAAATACATTATCGCGTTCTTTTACAGTATGAACCGTGGTGTTCGGGACATCCTGACCAGAAGCAATAGTTAGTTGCAAAAATATGGAAATGAAAAATATTGGAATAAATTGGCAATGCCTCATATTATTATGAATAATGTGTTATAAAACAACAAATTACATTATACTTAGGCAATAATTGATATTACGCACCAGTACTATGCAAAAAGCAGACTACAACACAAAGAAACATCACAATAATTTAACAATTAAGGGTTTGAAAGGTCAAGTGGAGAAATTTATCAACCAACCAATGTTGATAAAAATATAATGACCGGGAAAAACAACTATAGGTTCGTAATTTTGTTAAATGGATTAAATTTGGCATGGATCGCGTAAATCCATAAACCTTTTCCAATTACGGGCACAACAAAACTTAATCAAATTCTTTTATACAAATATCTAAGGTCACAATTACATCAAATTCTTCAACTAAAATTTCATCAACAATCGTCTAACCCTAACTGTCAATTCGTTAGGGCTGAATGGCTTTGTAATATAATCATCGGCTCCAAGCTTAAATGCCTCAATAATTGTTTCTTCGTCACCCAGAGCTGACAATACAATGATCGGAGTTTTCAATTTCTGCTCATTTCTTATTTTGTTGATGATTTCAAGGCCACCGACAAAAGGCATTAAAAGGTCGGTCATAATAAGGTCGTATGCAAATTGATCCAGTTTTTCGCAGGCCTGATTTCCATCAATAGCTACATCAATAGTATAGTCCTCGCTCCTGAGCTTATGCTCAATTGCCTTAGACATCATTATATTATCCTCACAAACAAGTATTCTCATAATATTTTCAAAAGTTTTAAAAGTTACCTTTTTGACCAAATGATAACGTCTTTGCAAAAATATAAATAAAAATCAACTATTTAATAAAACCTGAACAGGTTATTATCTGGAGCAGAAACATTACTTTTGTCGCTCATTTATCAGGAGGCAGTTTATCTTTAATGAAGACCCTTAATTTTGATTTTATAGTTGTAGGCAGCGGTCTTGCGGGGTTATTGGCAGCTTTTCATGCTGCCGATTTCGGTAGTGTAGCGTTGATCTCAAAATCAGAGCTGGATATAAGCAATTCAAATCATGCTCAGGGTGGGATTGCTGCTGCTATCGGAGAGGATGACGACCCGGACCTTCATCTCGATGACACTCTGGTTGCAGGACGCAATTTGTGTGACCATGATGCAGTCTCACTGTTGGTCAAAGAAGGATTGGATAGGGTTAATGAGCTCATTTCAAGTGGGATGGAGTTCGATAAAGATTTAAATGGCCATTTAAAGTTAGGGCTTGAAGGAGGCCATTCAAAAAGAAGGATTCTACATGCCGATGGAGATGCCACTGGTAAAATGATGACCAGTTTTATGCTTAAAAAAGTATTGGCAAAAGCTGAGATAACTCCTTTCGAATATTGTGCCGCTGTAAGAATCATTGTGGAAGACGATATCTGCAAAGGGGTACAGGCACTTCAATATCTGAATGGTGAGAATATTCTTTTTATAGGAAAGGCGACAATCCTGGCTACTGGTGGGCTTTCCAGATTATATTCACGATCAACCAACCCTTACACAGCTACCGGAGATGGTATTGCTTTGGCATGGCAGGCTGGTGCCCGCCTTGCAGATATGGAGTTCATTCAGTTTCATCCCACTGCACTTTCAGTTCCAGGAGAAGATGCGTATTTGATTAGTGAAGCAGTCAGGGGAGAAGGAGCTCATTTGCTTGATGTTAATGGTATTCGATTTATGACTGGGATACATCCTTTGGCAGAACTTGCACCCCGTGATGTGGTCGCTTCAGCGATCTTTAAAAGGATGCAGGAAACCGGATCCACTATATTCCTCAGTCTTAGGCATCTTAACGATATTGACCTTGAAGCAAGGTTCCACTCTATTGTAGCCCACCTTAAATCACTTGGAATTAATCTCTTATCAGATCTCATTCCCATCGCTCCGGCAGCCCATTATATGGTTGGTGGAATAAGGACCGACACTTGGGGCCAAACAAGCATAACTGGCCTTTTTGCCTGTGGCGAGGTTGCAGCAACAGGAGTTATGGGAGCAAACAGGCTTGCAAGCAACTCTCTGCTCGAATGTCTCGTCTATGGGAAAAGAGTGATTGAAAAAGCACGTATTATTGGGCATCATTTACCGTTAAAAATCGAAGTCAAAGAAATAATGCTTTGCCAGGAAACTGATCAGGATTTTCTGAAGATTAAAAATGAACTTGCCACGATTATGACCAATCAGGTTGGAATTGTTCGCGATGAAAATGGTTTAAAAAATGCTCTTTCAGTTATTGATTCAATATCCAATAATTACATAAATCAAAGTTCAGATTATAATTTTCATAAAATGACCAATCTTACGGATATCTGCCGTCTTATTACCCTTTCCGCTATAGAGCGGAAGGAGAGCCGTGGCGGACATGTCAGATCAGATTTTCCCTTTGAATTGGACGAACAGTTGCACCATATCATACAACAAAAAGGTGAACCCTTGAAATACGAACCTGTAAGAAAATGATGACGATAAGCGAATTAGACTTTAAAGAAATAAAACCGGTTATTGATTATGCCTTAAATGAAGATCTTGGCGGAGGTGATATCACGACCAATTCCCTTATACCCATTGATTTACAGGCTAAAGCAACCATGGTTGCGAAATCTTCTGGTGTTATTGCGGGCCTTGCTGTTGCGGAATATGTTTTTAAATCACTCGATCAAGGAATTCTGTGGAAAACATATGTTTGTGATGGGGATCATGTAACCAAGGGGGATTCGATCCTTGAAATTTCAGGATCCTATCGTGCCTTGCTTTCCGGTGAGCGGCTGGCATTGAATTTCCTCCAGCGGATGAGTGGAATCGCAACAATGACAGATAATTACAAAAATCAATTGTTAGGTTTGGACGTTAAAATCCTCGACACGCGAAAAACTGTGCCCGGGTTACGGTTATTGGATAAATATGCTGTTAGGATAGGTGGCGGGACAAATCACCGGATTGGATTGTACGACATGGTGTTGATCAAAGACAATCACATTAAAGTTGCTGGTGGTATAACCAATGCAGTGGAGCAAATCAAAAAAACTCTGCCTGACAACATCAAAATTGAAGTCGAAACAACTACGATTGACGAGGTCAATGAAGCCCTCGCAGTGGGGGCAGATATCATCATGCTCGATAATATGGAGAACAACACCATGAGAGAATGTGTTAGAATCATCAACAGGAAAGCTAAAGTTGAGGCTTCCGGTAACATGACGATTGAAAGATTAAAAGAAGTTGCCGAAACAGGGGTCGATTTTATCTCAATCGGAGCACTTACCCATTCGGTTGTTGCATTGGACATTAGCATGAACATTGAATCATAATTAGATTGAACCTTGTTATCGACATAGGAAACAGCCTTACGAAAGTTGGAATATTCGATGAAGGCGAACTGGTTGAGACGATTTGTTACAACGAATTCAATTTTTCAAGGTTAGTTGCCCTGAAGAGTGTTTATTCAGGCCTTAACAAGGCCATCCTTTCGTCAGTTGCCGGTTTGGATGTCGGATTGCTGAAAGTATTGGTCGAGCAATTTGATCAGTTTATCGAATTTAATCACCATACTCCTGTACCGATTGAAAACCTTTATGAATCGAAGGAGACTCTGGGAGTTGATAGGATTGCCGCTGCGGTTGGAGCTATATCTCTTTTTCCTGGCAAAAACCTATTGGTGATTGATGCAGGTACAGCGATTACTTTTGACCTGATAAACAACAATCGTTTCCTAGGCGGGAATATCTCACCTGGATTGAAAATGAGGTTAAGGGCTCTGCATGAATTTACACAGAAACTCCCGATGGTCAGCTATGCTCATGATTGGCAGGAGATCGGTAAAACGACTGAAGAGGCCATCAGGGCTGGTGTACAAAATGGGTTGATCTTCGAAATAGATGGTATGATCGACCATGTTCATAAAGAATGGCCCGAATGCCTGGTTATTTTAACAGGCGGAGATTCATTCTTTTTTGATAAAAAGCTAAAAAATGCCATCTTTGTAAAATTTGAAATTACCCTCATTGGGTTAAACAGAATTCTTGAATATAATGCTGAAAAAAATTAGTTTAACACTCGCGGTAGCGACAGCCTTTTTACTGCTTCCATCCTTGTTGAGAGCTCAGGACAAAAACAGCTCAAGCACAAGTTCTCCGTATTCCCGTTACGGAATAGGAACGCTGAACGGTTATTCAATGGGTCGTAGTGCTGGGATGGGCGGCATCGGAACAGGTGTCAGGTATGGTTTTCAAATCAATACTGAGAACCCGGCATCTTACACGGCAATTGACACCATGACCTTTCTGATGGAATTTGGGCTCAATTCCAGGCATACAAAATATGAGACCGAAAATCAGAAGAATGGTGGGAATAATATTAATTTCAATACATTAACGTTTTCATTCCCATTGAAAAAATGGTGGGCTACGGCTTTTGGCATCACCCCCTTGTCCGAAAAAGGGTACAACATTCAATCTGTTGTGGAAACCACCACAAACATTTCTGCAACATCAATTAGTGGTACAGGTTCACTCTCCAAAGCTTTTCTTGGAAATGCATTCAATATTGGAAAACACTTATCTGTTGGTGTTAATGTATGGTATTTGTTTGGCGTATTGACGGATAGCTATTATCTGAATTTTCCTTATGACGCTGCCGCCTATGACTATTTGCTTGAAAACAAACTAAATGTACATAACTTTGGGGTGACCGGCGGTTTGCAGTACACATGGAAAACAAAAAATAAAAGCCAATGGGTACTTGGGGCAACCATCGAACCCAAGCAAAATATGTCGGCTAAATATTCAATTCTTGAAGAGAGGGAACTGTTCCGCAATTCATCAACCACAACTCCAATCATCGACACTATCAGAAATATTCAAAGCACCGTTGGCGGACTTACACTTCCCTTGAGTTACAGTGCAGGTTTTACATATGCGTATAAGAACAAATTTACTATTGGGGCCGATATGAATCATCAAAAATGGAGTTCAGCCAGTTTTATGGGGGAAACTTCACCATATCTGACCAACAGTACCCGATATTCTGCTGGATTTGAAATAGTTCCTGATGAGTTCTCGATTAGAAGTTACTGGGCGAGGGCACAATATAGGCTTGGTTTGTACTATGAGAATTCGTACCTTACCATCAACGGGCAACAAATTAAAGGATATGGGGCCACCTTTGGATTAGGCTTACCTTTAAGCCGGTCTCGTTCAGCCTTAAACCTATCTGCTGAAATTGGGAAATTGGGGACGGCCAACAACAATTTGATTAAAGAGACGTACGCGAAATTTACTTTTCACCTGATGCTTCAGGATAGGTGGTTTATTAAAAGAAAATTCGACTAGTAATAAAATGAAAATTGTTTACACTTTCATTATCAGCCTTTTTCTGACTGTTATTATTGGGATAAACGGATGTATGGCTGGATCAAGGGTTATTAAAGGAATTGTTTACAACTCTGAAGGAAAACCTGCATCCGGGGTGTTGGTCACTGCCGACCACTCAAAAGATAAGTTCTACACAAGTTTTGACGGTGTGTATGTGATCAAAATAGATTCCAAAACAGCCTGCCTGAAATTTAAATTTCACGACAGGGAGGAAAAACTTGAAATTGCTGGTAACAAGAGCAATGTGATTAATTTTGGCAAAAAAGCCGAATTGCCACCTTCTTCCCAAATAAGCAATCCCAAATGAAAATAGGCATTTGTACACTAACCTTAGGTGCAGCATTGTTTATATTATCTTGTAGCTCAAAGGTTGCATCAGACATACCTACCGGGCTGCTTGGCAGTAAAACAATGCCATCTGTTGATGCGACTGATTTTCAAACCTTTTATACAGATTCAGGGATTGTCAGGTATTTTCTGGACACACCCAAATTGTTAATTTTCGATCTTGAAAAACCACCATACAAGGAATTTCCGGAAGGGTTCCACCTTCAGCAATTCGACGAAAACAAGAAAATCATTTCAGAACTCTCAGCCAATTATGGAAAAAACTTTGTAAGTGAACAAAAATGGCTTGCTACCGGCAATGTTGTAATGGTCAACAATAAAGGTGATACCCTCCGCACTGAAGAGTTGATCTATATGACGGAGCAGGATAAAATTTTTTCAGATAAATTCGTTAGTATAAAAAAAGGGGATCAAAGTATTATTGGGACAGGTGGATTTGAGTCTGATACGCAAATGAAGAAGTGGGCTTTCAAAAAAACCAAGGGACAAATCTACGTCAATGAACAATAATTATCCAATAAGATCAAGTAACACTCTGATTTTTAGGATAATATTGATTATAGCTAAATTTCACCCGGATAAGGCAATTTAAAAGTCGAATATTGTTATATTCGTACCCTCATAAAATAGGATAAAAAGTAATAATAAAGTAACCAAATATCGATGGCAACATTACAGAAAATCAGGAACCGTGCCGGAATTGCGATTGCAATATTCATTGGTATGGCACTCGCAGCATTTATTCTCGGCGACTTGTTCAAATCAACAAGCTCTATCACTCGCAGTAATCAAATGAATTTGGCCGAAATTGACGGAAAGAACGTAACCTACCCTGAGTTTCAGGCAAAAGTTGAGGAACTTTCTGAAATTTACAAAATGAATTCCGGCAAAACATCCCTTGACCAACAAACAACCGATCAGATCAGGGAGCAAACCTGGCAAAATACGGTAAGGAGTCTGACCATGCAGGATATTTATGAAAGACTTGGGATTGGAGTTAGTTCAGTGGAGCTGTTTGACCTGGTTCAGGGCAAAAACCCGCATGCCATTATCCAGAGTATTTTCCGCGATCAAAACACCGGAACCTTAAACCGCAGTGCAATGATCCAATTTTTAAAATTCCAACAGTCAAATAGTACGGGAAAAGAACGCGCCTATTGGTTATTTATTGAAAATCAGATAGTTGAAGAACAAACATTCTCCAAGTACAATAATTTGATTGCAAAAGGGCTTTATGTGACAAATGATGAGGCGAAAAACGACCTTAAGGGACGTAACCACCAGGCGAATATTCAATTTGTTGCAAAACCTTTTTCCTCAATTTCCGACAGTACTGTAAAGGTGTCCGAGGATGACCTCAAAGCCTATTATGAGAAAAAGAAGGAAAATTTTAAACAAGAAAACAACCGTAACATTGAATATGTTACTTTTCCGGTTGTGGCATCAAAAGCTGATGAAGACAAACTGATCAAATGGATCAACGATACCAAAACGGAATTTGCAACGGTTGAAGATCCGGCTGCTTATGTGAATATCAATTCCGACGTTCCTTTTGATGGTTCATACTTCAAAAAAGGTGAACTTTCACCTGATTTGGGAACATTTGCATTTGCGGGTAAAGTGGGTGATATCTATGGGCCATATAAAGAAAACAATAGCTGGAAATTAGCTAAGATTCAGAAATTTGAAGAATTGCCCGATTCAGTTGAGGTACGCCATATCCTTATCCGAGTTAACACGCAACCAGAATTGGCCGCAGCACAAAAAACGGCGGATAGCCTTAAAAACCTTATTGTTGTTAAAGGGATGAAATTTGAGGATATTGCCCGTGAAAAGTCAGCCGATACAGGTTCAGCTGCAAAAGGTGGAGATCTGGGTTGGGTCCGCAGGGGCATGATGGTCAAACCGTTTGAAGATGCTTCATTTTTCGGCAAGGTAAATGATATCCAGGTTGTTAAAACTCAGTTTGGCATACATCTCGTTCAGGTGACCAACCGTGGGAAAACCGCTCCTAATGTTCAATTGGCCATCATCAACCGTGTTATCGAGCCTAGTAGCCAGACCTATCAGGCAACCTACACAAGTGCATCTAAATTCGCCAGTCAAAACCAGGACATTAAAAAATTCAATGATGCCATCACTGCCCAGGGACTTAATAAACGGATTGCAAATATCCGCGAAAACGATAAAGACATTGCAGGACTGACAAATTCAAGATTGCTAATCCGTGCAGCTTACAAAGCCAGTGTGGGTTCGATCATCCTTAGTACCGAAGGGACACCTATTTTTGAACTTGGCGACCAGTTTGTTGTTGCCTCCCTTACCAGTGAACAGGAAAAAGGGATTGCTCCTTTTGTTACAGTTAAAAGCCGCATTGAAACAGAAGTTAAGAAAGAGAAAAAAGCACAACAGTTAATTGAGAAAATGTCCGGAAAAACAGACCTCAATCAACTGGCTTCATCTCTGAATGTTACTGTAGGTGAGGCTCAAAACATTACATTTGAATCTGCTTCCATACCATCTGTTGGTTACGAACCTGCCATTGCCGGTGCAGCAACTGCTTTGGAGTCGAATCAGGTTTCGAAACCTGTAGTTGGTACGAATGGTGTTTATGTCGTTAAAGTAAACAGCCTTAACCCCGGTGCAGACCAGGATTTGGCTTCTGGGAAACAAAGATTGGCCGCATCCATTAATTATCGTGCCAATACCCTCGCTTTTGAGGCGTTGCGTGAAAATGCCAAAATAGTCGATAAAAGAGCAAAGTTCTATTAATCAAGGCAATACAATCAAAAATAAAAAAAAAGGCTGCTTCAAGAGTAGCCTTTTTCTATTTTAATTCAAAGTATGGCAATGAGAATGGTGAAGGGGAAAATTTGAAAATGCCTTAAAAGCCAATCTAAATGCCTATGTGAAAACCCAATGTTTCTATGTGTTTAAAGGGCTTAGGGCATGGGGCGGGGAGCACGGTCATATTAATTTTTTTCCTATTTTTGGGACATGGACAACCTGTATAAATATTTCGGCCAGTTTATCCCCCTTTCGGAAGAAGCCCTCAAGCTGCTTGCCGGAACAACAGAAATTATCACAGCCCATAAAGGTGAAATAATGATCCAACAGGGGCAAGTCAACTATTACACCTATTTGATCGCGAAAGGTTTGGCAAGGGGTTACCGTGTCAATTTGAACGATGAGGTTACCGATACGCTGTGGTCCGAAGGGCAGATTTTTAACGATGTTACCACCTATATTGCCAATATGCCAGCAACGAAGTCATATCAGATGTTGGAAGAATCGGTACTTTACCGTATCGACAACCAAAAGCTAAGGGCACTTTACACCACAAATTTCGAAATTTGCAATCTGGGGCGTATAATCATGGAGGAATATGTTGTCAGGGTAGAAGCCGCCCGTAAACGCTACCACGACCTTGATGCCAGTCAGAGGTATGAACAATTCCTGACCGATAAGCCTGGATTGATCCTTCGCGTAAAACAAAAATACATTGCTTCGTTTATCGGCATTTCACCCGAAACATTCAACCGCATCCATTCATCCCGAACAAAAAAGGGAAAGAATAAACATGATCTCCCACCTCTAAAAGAGATCTGATTTTTGCAAGTCTATCTGTAAATTAACTTTACCAACGTATCATTTCTTGATCTACATCAAGATTAATTCGCTGTATATTCATTTCATTTGCAATGAGAATTTACTAAAACTCCATGTTCACACAACTACAATGTAAAAATCGTTATGAAAAAAAATGGATTGCTTTTGACTATTGTTCTGATCATTGCAATGGTTACGTTTACGCAGGCCCAAAATGTGGGCATCAATTCCACTGGCACTACTCCCGATGCAAGCGCCATGCTCGACATAAGCTCTTCTACCAAGGGACTTTTAGCACCCAGAATGTTAGCAGCTGAACGTTCTGCCATTTCCTTGCCAGCCACAGGGTTGCTTGTTTATCAGACAGATGGCACTCCTGGTTACTATTATAACAGTGGCACTTCTGGCTCGCCGGTCTGGATCCGCGTTTCATCGGGCATTTATACCGAAACCGACCCAGTTTTTGTTGCCTCTCCTGCAAATGTTATTGCCAGCGGAGATATTACCAACTGGAATACGGCTTATGGCTGGGGAAACCATGCCGGTTTGTACCGCGACCTTGACTGGGTCCCAACCTGGGACAATGTGAACGGCAAACCTGCATTTGCAACAGTTTCTACATCTGGAAGTTACAATGATCTAACTAATCAACCCACCATTGCAAACACACAGTGGACCACCACAGGCAGCGATATTTATTACAATACAGGTAAAATCGGCATCGGGACAACAACCCCTTCAGACAAACTTCATGTGAATGGGAACGTTAAAATAATGACCGATGGAAACGGACTGGTTTTCCCTGACGGAACAAAACAAACCACTGCGGGAATCGGCTCTGCCAATGGACTTTCTACCAATGGAACAATCGTAATGTCTGCCGACAATGATGCTTCCGGCGACGGTGAAATCCAGAGTCAGATCAATGGTGTGACAAAAATGGTGGTTAAGAACGATGGAAAGGTTGGAATCGCAAATCTAGCTCCAGCTTATCCTCTCGATGTCACTGGCGATGTAAATATTACAGGTGCTTTTCGTGTGAACGGAACTCCACTTACAGGAACAGGTACAGTTACAAGCATAAGCGGTGCGGGCGGATCAACCGGCCTAACACTTACCGGTGGTCCAATTACAACCAGTGGAATCCTTACTTTAGGCGGAACTTTGGCTGTTGCCAATGGTGGCACCAGCTTGGCTTCATATAGCATTGGCGACCTAACCTATGCTTCCGGAGCCACTGCTTTATCAAAACTTTCAGATGTTGCAACTGGAAGCTCATTGATTTCAGGCGGTATAGGTGTTGCACCTTCGTGGGGAAAAATAGGTTTGGCTACCCATGTTGCAGGTACTCTTCCGGTATCAAATGGGGGTACGAATCTTAGTTCTTATACAATTGGTGATTTAACCTATGCCTCAGCAGCTACTACCTTATCAAAACTTGCAGATGTTGCCACTGGCAATTCATTAATATCCGGCGGAGTTGGTGTTGCACCTGCCTGGGGGAAAATTGCTTTAACAACCCATGTAAGCGGGACATTGCCAATCGGCAATGGCGGCACCGGCACTGTAACAACCCCTACCCAATATGGGGTAATCTATGCATCAACCACATCAGCATATGCATCGACCGCCGCAGGCACTTCCGGACAAGTGCTTATAAGCAATGGAACCAGTGCCCCTTCGTGGTCGAGCAATATCGGCGGCACTTCAACAACGGCAACCAATCTGGCTGGTGGTTCATTTGGTACCATCCCCTACCAGAGTGCAGCAGGAACAACCGCTCAACTTGCTGTGGGAATTTCGGGATATCTTCTTAAATCGGGTGGAGCGGCTGCTCCAAGTTGGTTACAGACAGTACCTGTAGCCAATGGCGGAACAGGTGCTGCAACATTAACAGGTTATGTAAAGGGTACCGGTACAACTGCGATGACAGCCTCATCTACTATCCCGGGGACAGATATCTCCGGTAATATTACTGGCAATGCCGCTAATGTTACAGGCACTGTGGCTGTGGCCAATGGCGGTACAGGAGCTACAACCGCTACAGCAGCCCGAACGGCTCTCGGCGCAGCAATCTCTGGCGCCAACAACGACATCACAAGCCTAACTAATCTCACAACTGACCTCCCTGTTACTATGGGTGGAACAGGTGCCTCTACAGCTACTGCGGCCCTTACCAATCTGCTACCAACCCAAACCGGCAACAGTGGCAAAGTCCTGGCCACAAATGGTACCAGCGCTACCTGGACCACACTTGACTATGCCCTGGCGGGAAAAGCATCAAATCAAAGCATAAGCGCGGTGGGTGATATTACATGGGCAGCAGCCCAAACCACCCTTCGGGGTGATATTACCCTGGATGCCACAGGAATTTACTTCACCCTCCATGCAGGGAAGACATACGAACTTCAATGTACGCTTTTAGGCATTTTTAATTCTTCTAGTGGATCTATTGACTTTAGTTGGGTAAGCAATACCAATGCATCAATAGGTAATCCATGCATTGTTTCAGAAATTCTACCAGGTAATTCTACTTCAGCCGGAGCGTCAGGGTCGATGGCCATATGTGTGGTTACTCCGGGGGTGGATACTCTGGTGAAGGTACGTATTATCAGTGGTGCTTATTTCAGCTCCATATCCACTTACGGTTCTTTTGCTCGTATCACCCAGCTTCCTTGAGTAATTTCAAGGTCTTACGATTTTTAAAAAAAAGACAAAATGAAACAAACAATATCGACACTTGCAATTGTGGTGATGGCATTGTCCTCGATGGGGCAGAACATCATCTACAACAATGGGGCAAGGATAACTACCGGAACCGTTGGGACCCAAAGTTACTGGGTCGTTTCGGGTGGGGCTTTTACGCTACAAAGCGAAAGT
>Ga0209083_1000182_pt1 | contig 98089 bp, 69 predicted proteins | sample AM7aDNAmetaG_FD_184132 | JGI IMG/M metagenome (GOLD analysis project Ga0209083, IMG submission 184132) | Freshwater microbial communities from Finland to study Microbial Dark Matter (Phase II) - AM7a DNA metaG (SPAdes) (version 3) | ecosystem: Environmental > Aquatic > Freshwater > Lake ...
TGTTTTTATTAATTACGAAAAATTTTGCGAAAGTAGCTCAATTGGTAGAGCGCGACCTTGCCCCTAAGGAATGAACACGAAAACGACCTTGGCAAGGGCTTAATGAAATAATGTTTTTATTAATTACGAAAAATTTTGCGAAAGTAGCTCAATTGGTAGAGCGCGACCTTGCCCCTAAGGAATGAACACGAAAACGACCTTGGCAAGGGCTTAATGAAATAATGTTTTTATTAATTACCAAAAATTTTGCGAAAGTAGCTCAGTTGGTAGAGCACGACCTTGCCCCTAAGGAATGAACACGAAAACGACCTTGGCAAGGGCTTAATGAAATAATGTTTTTATTAATTACCAAAAATTTTGCGAAAGTAGCTCAGTTGGTAGAGCACGACCTTGCCAAGGTCGGGGTCGCGGGTTCGAGTCCCGTCTTTCGCTCAAATGAAAAATTGGATTACCATAGAACGGGACGAGAAGTTTATCCCGATTACTATCGGGAATTCCCGTCTTTCGCTCAAAAAAATTTCAAATTCTGCCCGGATGGTGGAATGGTAGACACGAAGGACTTAAAATCCTTTGGCTTCACGGCTGTGCGGGTTCAAGTCCCGCTTCGGGTACCACCAATGAATTTGATAATTTTAGAAAACCCTCATAATCAATTGATTGTGAGGGTTTTTCTGTTCTATTTTTTTATATTTGCGCAACCATTTTTAGAATCAATCTCCCAATATTTAGTAGGCTTCAACTGAAAATGATTATAAAAGTGACTATCCTCATATTGTATAAACTCCAATCAATAGTGTTTAGGCTTTAAACCTGAACCCTTTTCTTTTTTGTTGTCTCTCAATTCTTTCAGATTTCCGCCAAAATTTTCAGTTCTCTATTCTGCATTATAAAGTTGATTCATAAAATTTCCTTTATGTATAAATTATTGAAGTTTTCTTATTTTCTAAAAAACAATTTCTATATTTGCATGTAAATGGAATGAATATTCCGATTTAGTAAAAACCAATCTCAAGAATTTTAAATCAGTACTAAACGTAGATGCAAAAAGATAAATCCATCAAAGAATTTCGCTACGCCGAAGAGGAAATGACCATAGGCAGGGCACTCAACCTGGCTCGTGGACTCGAAAAAGGAATTCTGACCTCAAAAGTTAGCTCCAACATCCAAAAAAGCAGGGATGTCGTCGAACAAATCGTTTACAAAAAAAAGATTGTTTACGGCATAAATACGGGTTTTGGACCTTTATGTACCACATTGATAGGCAAAGAAGATACAAAAAAACTGCAATACAACCTGTTAATGAGCCACAGCGTTGGCGTCGGAAATCTCATAGATAAAGAAATTGCCAAATTGATGATGATTCTCAAGGTTCACGCGCTTTGCAAAGGGTATTCCGGCATTGCCGTCGAAACCGTTGAACGCATTATCTGGCACATCGAAAATGACATGATTCCATGCGTTCCCGAACAGGGTTCAGTGGGTGCTTCCGGCGATTTGGCACCACTTTCACACCTGTTTCTACCACTCATTGGCATGGGAAAAGTGTGGTTTCACAAGGAGATTAAACCTATGTCGGAAGTGTTGGAGTTGCTTGGAATGCTGCCTGTCGATTTGGGCCCTAAAGAAGGACTGGCACTGATAAACGGCACGCAATTCATGAGTGCTCATGCCATTATTCTGCTGGAAAAATTCCAGAACTGCCTCGATCATGCCGACATCATAGCTGCCATAGACCATGAAGCTATGATGGGTTCAGTGAAATGTTTTGACGAAGAACTGCACAGTTTGCGGCCTTATTCCGGCAGTGTGTATGTGGCGAAACGCATGCGTGCGTTGCTTCATCATTCACAAATTGTCAGGTCGCATAAAAATTGCCACCGGGTTCAGGATCCGTATTCGTTGCGCTGCATTCCGCAGATTCATGGCGCTTCACGTAACGCGTGGTTGCATTTGAAAGAAACCATGCTTATCGAAATCAATTCCGTGACCGACAATCCCATTATTTTTTCTGAAGATAATACCATTAGTGGCGGCCATTTCCACGGTCAACCCATCGCTATGCCTATTGATTATGTCGGATTAGCCGCTGCCGAACTGGGCAATATTGCCGATCGCCGTGTCTATTTGTCGATGATGGAAAGTGTTCCGGGATTACCAAAATTGTTGATGACTCGCACCGGACTGAATTCCGGCTTTATGATTCTGCAATATACAACCGCTGCGCTGGTAAGCGAAAATAAAACGCAATGTTTTCCGGCCAGTGCCGACAGTATTCCCACTTCGCTCGGTCAGGAAGATCATGTGAGCATGGGTTCAATCGGTGTTCGTAAAAGCCTGCGGATTGTGGATAATCTGGAAAAAATACTGGCTATCGAAATGCTTACTGCCGCTCAGGGTTTTGATTTCCGTAAGCCAATGAAATCAGGAATTTTGATTGAAGAAGCGCACAAACTCATTCGGGAGCAAATCACATTTGCCGATACCGACCGCATTTTCTCAGACGATATTGATAAAGCTATTGCACTGATTCAATCGAAAGAAATTATAAAACAACTCAACCAAACGGCCAAAAATCATCATATTGATTTTAAAAACGAAGAGCATGAATTATTCGGAATTTATTGAAAAATACGCTTCACATCCTCATTACATAGCACCGAGGGGCAATCTGTTGCATGCAAAATCATGGCAAACTGAAGCACCGTTACGCATGTTGCTGAATAACCTGGATGCCGAAGTAGCCGAAGATCCGGCCAACCTGATTGTATACGGCGGAACCGGACAGGCAGCCCGAAATCCTGAAGCAGTAAAAGAAATCATCCGCATTCTCCTCGAAATGGATGAAAATCATTCATTGCTCGTTCAGTCGGGGAAACCGATTGGCCTGGTTCGTTCGCATCCGCAGACACCGCGTGTGTTGATTGCCAACAGCAACCTCGTTCCGGCGTGGGCAACGTGGGAACATTTCGAAGAACTGAAAGCCCGCGGGTTAATGATGTACGGACAAATGACAGCCGGAAGCTGGATTTACATTGGCTCGCAGGGAATTCTTCAGGGAACGTTCGAAACTTTTGTAGAATGTGGCCGCAAATATTTCAAGGGTGATTTAAGTCATAAACTGATTGTTTCTGGAGGTATCGGCGGCATGAGCGGTGCTCAACCCTTAGCGGCAACCATGGCAGGTGCAACTTATCTTGGTGTGGATGTCGATCCGGAACGCATTAAAAAACGGCTGGAAACCCGTTATATTGACAAAATGACTTACGATTATGCCGAAGCTCTAAAATGGACCTTCGAAGCAACAGAAAAAGGCGAAGCGGTCTCCATTGGTTTGGTGGGCGATATCGGCGATGTACTTGAAAAACTGTTGCATGATAATATTATTCCTGAAATCCTGACCGACCAAACCTCGGCGCATGATCCGTTGAACGGCTACGTACCAAATGGGTTTACACTAAAGGATGCATTGGATTTACGGAAAACAAATCCGGTTCTTTACAAAGAAAAATCGTTGAAAAGCATGGCCCGACATGTTGGTTTTATGCTTGAAATGCAAAAACGTGGCAGCATAACGTTCGATTATGGCAATAATCTGCGTGAATTTGCCCGGCAGGGAGGTGAAGAACATGCGTTCGATTACGATGGTTTTGTCCCCAAATTTATCCGTCAGCTTTTTTGCGATGGCAAAGGTCCGTTCCGTTGGGTGGCGCTTTCCGGCGATCCGGAAGATATTTATACCACCGACAGGGAATTGATGAAACTGTTTCCGGAAAACGAACATTTGATTAAATGGCTGACTGAAGCAAAAGAGAAAATTGCTTTTCAGGGATTGCCAAGCCGTATTTGCTGGCTGGGAATGGGAGAAAGAGAGAAAGCAGGTTTGCTTTTCAACCGATTGGTAAAAGAAGGTAAAGTAAAAGCACCGATTGTCATTGGTCGCGACCACCTCGATTGTGGTTCGGTGGCTTCACCCAACCGCGAAACAGAAGGAATGCTCGATGGAACAGATGCCGTTTCCGACTGGCCGTTATTAAATTTGATGGCAAATACCAGCGGTGGAGCAACATGGGTTTCTTTTCATCACGGTGGTGGTGTCGGCATCGGTTATTCGCAACATGCCGGCATGGTGGTTGTTGCAGATGGAACAGAGCGGGCCGCTGAATGTTTAAGTCGTGTGTTGTACAACGATCCGGCCATGGGAATTTACCGACATGCAGATGCCGGCTACGAAACAGCTATTGAAAACAGAAATAAACTAACCCCCTAAAGGGGGAATTTTACGATTGCAATGAGAAAAAGAAACTGAATATAAAAGTAACTTTATTTATATCAAAAAACCTATTCAACCTTTTTATTCCCCCTTTAGGGGGTTAGGGGGCATTTATTATGATACTTACCGGACCATTTAAACAAATTCTGACCATGGATAATTTGCCTCCTAAAGGCCATTTATCCGATAATCAACTTGAAATTATTTCCAGTGGAGGAATCCTGCATCAACACGGAAAAATTATTGAAACTGGTAAATTTGAAAAGCTAAAACACCAAAATCCGGATGTAACAATTGAAAGACTGGATGGTGATTGGGTCGTTTTACCGGGAATGATTGATGTTCATACCCACATTTGCTGGGCCGGTTCTCGTGCAAATGATTATGCACTGCGTTTGTCGGGGAAAAGTTACCTAGAGATGGCAGAATCCGGAGGCGGAATCTGGGATACAGTCGAGAAAACACGAAATTCAACCTTAATTGAATTGGCTGAACTGACTGCACAACGTGCTCAGAAACTGCTTAAACAAGGTGTTACAACCATCGAAGTGAAAAGCGGTTACGGGTTATCGGTGGAACATGAACTCAAAATACTCGAAGCCATCAAGCTGGCAGACCGGAATTCACTGGCCGATATTATTCCAACCTGTCTGGCTGCCCATATTCTGCCCAATGATTTTGATGGAGATGAAAACGAATACCTGGAATCGATAATTAAATACCTCTTGCCGGAAATAAAGAAAAAGAATCTTGCAAAAAGGATAGATATTTTTGTAGAGAAAGCTGCATTTTCTTACGAAACTGCCAGAACATATTTGCTGAAGGCTAACGAAATGGGATTTGAAATAACAATTCACGGTAATCAGTTTACAGCCGGAGTGGCGGAATTGGCCAATGAAGTCTGGGCAGTCAGTATCGATCATCTCGAAGCTGCCAATGATGAAGAAATAGCGATTCTGGCAACAGGAAATGTTATTCCGGTGGTACTTCCGGGAGCTTCTATCGGATTGGGGGAAAAGTTTGCACCCGCGCATAAATTGCTGGATGCCGGAACTTCGCTGGTCATTGCATCCGACTGGAATCCGGGTTCGGCACCCATGGGAAATCTGTTGGTTGAAGCGGCAATTCTGGGTGCATTTGAAAAACTAACCATGACTGAAGTTTGGGCTGCTTTGACCTGCAGGGCTTCTTTAGCCCTCAATAAACCGGATCGTGGCATATTGAAACCGGAATTGAAAGCGGATTTTATTGCTTTCAAAACTAGCGACTACAGAGAAATATTATACCGACAAGGGGAATTAAAACCTGAAAAAGTGTGGAAAAACGGTTTGCTTCAGCACTAAGACACTAAGATTACAAAGGTTCACTAAAAAAATAATTAAAAATTTTAAACATATTCACTTTGTGACTCCTAATAAGCTAAGAGCCTGAGTGGTTAAACTAAATATTATGAATCAAATCATTGAATGTGTCCCCAATTTCAGCGAGGGAAAAGACAGGGGAATTATCAATAAAATTCTGGATGAAATTAAATCGGTTGATGGGGTGAAACTTATTGATGTTGACCCTGGAAAGGCGACGAATCGCACCGTAGTCACTTTTGTTGGTGAGCCGGAAGCGGTTTGCGAAGCTGCATTTCGGGCGGTAAAGAAAGCCGCCGAACTGATTGATATGAGCAAACACCAGGGCGAACATCCACGTTTTGGTGCTACCGATGTGCTGCCACTTATTCCAATCAAAGGAATCACGATGGATGAGACCGCTGAATTTGCACGCAAACTTGGGAAACGAATTGGAGATGAATTGGGCATTCCGGTTTATTGCTATGAATTTGCCGCTGTTGAGGAAAAACGACAGAATTTGGCCAATTGCCGCGCGGGAGAATATGAAGGTTTGCCTCAAAAACTAACTGATTCCGCATGGAAACCTGATTTCGGACCGGCGGCATTTACCCAAAATGTAAGGAAAACAGGTGCTACAGCCCTTAGTGCCCGTAATTTTCTGATCGCCTATAATGTGAATCTAAACAGCACTTCCACCCGTTGGGCAAATTCTATTGCCTTTGATATCCGGGAGAAAGGTCGTGTGAAACGCGAAGGAAATTCGTTGACCGGAAAAATAGTGAAAGATGAACTTGGTAATCCGGTTTATATTCCCGGCTTGTTGAAAGGCGTGAAAGGAATTGGTTGGTATATTGAAGAATACGGAATCACTCAGCTTTCGTTCAATATCACCGACACAAGCTTAATATCCATGCATCAGGTTTTTGAACTGGCATGCGAACGGGCTGCACTTCGTGGCATTCGGGTTACCGGTTCTGAATTGGTAGGGGTTGTTCCGTTACAAGCGATGCTGGATGCCGGAAAATATTTTTTACGAAAACAACATCGTTCTACCGGAATTTCGGATGATGAAATTCTGAAAATTGCTATAAAATCACTCGGATTGGATGAGTTGACTCCTTTCGATCCGAAAAAGAAAATAATTGAATACCTTATGGAAGATGAATCAAAAAAGAAACTGATTGACCTCAGTGTGAAACAATTCACACTCGAAACCGCATCCGAATCAGCAGCACCTGGCGGAGGCTCTGTTGCAGCCTGTATGGGTGCCATGGGTGCAGCATTGGGAACGATGGTGGCAAACCTCACCGCACATAAAAAAGGCTGGGACGACCGTTGGGAAGAATTTTCGTGCTGGGCAGAAAAAGGAAAAACATTTCACGATGAACTGCTCCGCCTGATTGACGAAGATACGCTGGCCTTCAATGGCATTATGGATGCTTTCGGACTTCCGCAGAAAAATGAAGAACAGAAACGCTATCGCAAAGAAACTATTCAAACAGCCACCCGTAAAGCTATGGAAATTCCTTTCCGTGTGATGCAGGTCAGTTACGAATCGATGGAGGTAATGATTAATATGGCTCAAACAGGCAATCCGAATTCTGTTTCGGACGCAGGAGTTGGTGCGTTGGCGGCCCGCTCGGCAGTGCTGGGAGCTGGATTAAATGTCCGCATTAACGCCGGTAGCCTCACCGATAAGGAATTTGCTTCTCAATTATTAGAGCAGGTAAATGTACTGGAACAAAAAGCCATGGAATTGGAAGGACAAATTTTGGATATTGTAAATAGGAAAATTGCCGGGATTTAATATTGATTTTGGAGATTTTCGTTAGCAGTCATTGAAACAATTACTACTTTTTCTATAATAAGGGAGATTGTTTTGAGTTTCAAGAACTAAAAACAACCTCCTGAATGATTCTAACAGTAGATATTCAAAACATAGTGGTCTTTTTTATACAAAATCAAAGAGACCAATTTTTCAACAATAAGAATTTAGCGTTGAATATTAATAATTCTGTTTTTCTTCTTCAAAATACGCTTGTGGATGAGCGCATGTTGGGCAGGCTTTCGGGGCTTCTTTACCGACATGAACATGACCACACTCACGACATTGCCAGGTGGTTTCTTCTTCACGGGAGAAAACAGTGTTAGCTTCAACCCGTTTCAACAAGCGGCGATAGCGTTTTTCATGTTGTGCTTCTACGGCAGCAATTTTACGGAAAGTAGCTGCAATATTGGCAAAACCTTCCGCTTCAGCCACATCGGCAAAGTGTGGATAAATACTTTCCCATTCTTCGTTTTCACCATTGGCTGAAGCCGTCAGATTTTCCTGAGTAGTTCCAACTTTACCGGCAGGATAGCTTGCAGTAATTTCTACATCGCCACCCTCGAGGTAACTAAAAAACTTTTTAGCGTGGTATTTTTCCTGTTCAGCTGTTTCCATAAAAATAGCGGAAATTTGCTCAAAACCCTCTGCTTTTGCCACTTTTGCAAACATGGTGTAACGGTTACGTGCCTGACTTTCACCGGCAAATGATTTCAACAGGTTTTTTTCTGTTTCTGTTCCTTTAATGCTTTTCATGATCTGAATTTTTTAAAGATGAATGCTAATTTCACATATGAATTGGGAATAGCAAAGATAGAAAAACCTTTAGATAAAAAGCCGTATCTTTGCATGAAATTTTACAGTATTATGGTCAGTTATTTACAGGTAGAAAATCTCACCAAATCGTTTGGCGATAATCTACTTTTCGAAAATATATCTTTCGGTATTGCCGATAATCAACGGGTGGCATTGATTGCCAAAAATGGTACAGGAAAAACCACTTTACTCAATATCCTTGCCGGAAACGAGGATTATCAAAGCGGAACCATTTCGTTTCGTCGCGATTTGCGAATTGGCTACCTCGATCAAAACCCCGATTTTCCGAAAGAATTATCGGTAATTGATGCCTGTCTGCGCTCCGATAATGAAGCCGTGCGAACCATTGCAGCTTACGAACATTGTATGTTGACGGAGAATCATGCCGGCCTGGATGAAATCCTATCGCAAATGGACCTCCACAAAGCCTGGGATTACGAAACACGTATCAAACAGATTTTGGGTAAACTGAAAATCACCAACTTTGAGCAGTTGATTGGCGAACTTTCAGGCGGACAACTCAAGCGAGTGGCACTGGCTAATGTGCTGATTTCTGAGCCGGACTTATTGATACTGGATGAGCCTACCAATCACCTCGACCTCGAAATGGTGGAATGGCTCGAGGATTTTCTGAAACGCTCCAGCATGGCCTTGCTGATGGTGACGCACGACCGTTATTTCCTCGACCGGGTTTGCACCAATATCATGGAAATAGATCATCAGGGCTTGTTTCAATATTCAGGTAACTATTCATATTATCTTGAAAAAAGACAGGAACGCATCGAAAACTGGAACTCTGAAAGTGAACGAACAGTAAATCTTTATAAAAAAGAACTGGAATGGATGCGCCGTCAGCCACAAGCACGTGCTCACAAGGCCAAATCACGGCAGGAAAGCTTTTACGAAATTGAAGAACGTGCCAAACAACGCCGAAACAACGACAAAGTACAACTCGATGTGAAAGCCAGTTACCTCGGTTCGAAGATTTTTGAAGCCAAATACATTTGCAAAGCGTACGGCGACCTGAAAATTCTCGATAATTTTTATTACAATTTTGCCCGCTACGAAAAAATGGGCATTGTGGGCAAAAACGGAACCGGAAAATCCACTTTCCTGAAAATGCTGCTAGGCGAAGTGAAACCCGACAGCGGTTCATTCGACATTGGCGAAACGGTGGTTTTTGGCTATTACAGTCAGGATGGACTGGCATTCGACGAGCAAATGAAGGTGATTGATGTAGTCCAGGATATAGCCGAAGAAGTGAATCTGGGCAACGGAAAGAAAATGTCGGCTTCACAATTTCTGCAACATTTTCTGTTTACCCCCGAAACGCAGTACAATTATGTGTACAAACTGAGTGGTGGTGAGAAACGTCGTTTGCATCTCTGCACGGTGCTGATGCGCAATCCGAACTTCCTGGTGCTCGATGAACCAACCAACGACCTTGACATTGTGACGCTGAACATTCTGGAAGAATACCTGCAATCATTTAAAGGCTGTGTGATTGTGGTAAGCCACGACCGCTATTTTATGGATAAAGTGGTGGATCACCTGATGGTTTTTAAGGGGGATGCCGAACTGAAAGATTTTCCGGGAAATTACACCGATTACCGTGAATGGAACGAGTTGATGGAGGAACAGGAAAGGGATGAGAAGAAGAAACAAGAGTCAAAAGATAAGTCGGCAGTTAATAGCCGGCAGTCGGCAGTTGGCAGTCAGAAGTCCGCAGAAAAACGAAAACTGAGTTTTAAAGAAAAGCAGGAATTTGAAGCGCTGGAGAAAGAAATACCTCAACTGGAGACTGAAAAAGCTGATATTGAAAATCAATTAGCTTCGGGTACGCTAAGCAGCGACGATATTATAAAAGCTTCGCAACGGCATTCTGAACTGGATGAATTGATTGACGAAAAAACCATGCGTTGGCTGGAGTTGAGTGAGATATGAGAACGTCCACAAACATTAAGACACAAATCTGTAATTGTCAATAATAAAATACCGCTCAGACAAAAAACATACAACCCTGGAAATAAAAGAGATATACTTCAATTAGAATTATTAATTATTTCTTTTTTTCCCTACTTTTATTAATACTCTAATGTTTTAATTAAGACTGTCTATTAACGATATCAATTCAAGCTTTGCAGGCAATAATGATTTATCCTTCGGCGTAAATGTAACCCTAAATTCCCCGGATGGAAGTAAATCAAAATAATTATCGCTAAAGAATCCGTCAATTCCTGTAAAATTCATGAAAATATCTTTTGCCAACACATCAGATTTCAAGGTAATTTCCCAGACATCTCCTTTCTTTAAAACAGTCGAAGTAATGGTTGGTTTTGGTAATTGAAGATTTTTTGGTTGTGTAAAATAATAGGTTTTCTGAGCTAGTATCTTTTCAGGGGATTTTAACGTACATGACATATATACTCCATTAAGATTGTCAGTAAATTTAGAAGTAGATTGCGATAAAACATCAGTAACACCATTGGCTTTGATTTTTACAGGAATAATTTTGGATTGTAAAACTTTGCCTTTAAAATCACAAACTTTCATTTCCAATTGTGCCGAAACATTGTATAACTTATCCGATACAACTGTGACGCTTGTATTTTCGGCTTTTGAATAGACGGAAATGATAATCGGTTCGAAGGAACGTTTAATTTCATATTGCAGGGCTTTCCAACGGTGGAAATAATCGCAGCTTGACCATGAAGCCACCGGCCAGCAGTCGTTGATTTGCCACACCAACGATCCCATATTATACGGCATTGCCCGACGATGTGCTTCGATGGCGGACTGAATTCCATAAGCCTGTAAAACCTGACCTACATAAAGGAATTTCTCAAAATTATCCGGAACATGATAATACATTTTCATATAGTCTTTGATAGCCATGTTTCCGATAGCACTCCGTTGATGATGGCGCATTACATCCGATTCAATGTTATAGTCTTCCGGTAATGCGAACTTTTTTATTGACTCAAATTCAGGGAAAGACTGGAATCCATATTCGCTCATAAATCGCCCGATATTTTTTGAATAGTTTTCAAAGGGTTCACGCGCATGCCAAACACCCCAATAATGACTATCACCATCCGGATTTGAATTTGTAGCATACTTTTTCGGGACAATACTTGAAGGAGATGATTGCCAATAGGCAATATTTGGCGATAAAACTTTTACTGCATTGGCCAAAATATGATTGAAAATAGTATCATACGCTTTCCAAACTTGTTCTCTTTTTTGATCACTGTAAGCATTTTTCCAGCCCCAACCTCCGGTTTTATTGTCATTTTGCCAGGCAACATCAATTTCATTATTTCCACACCAAAGAGCAATTGACGGATGATTTCGAAGTCGCTTAACCTGATAGTCTGCTTCTTTTGTTACTGAACTCAGAAAAGTATCATTACCGGGATACATCGAACAGGCAAACATAAAATCCTGCCATACCAGTATCCCATTGCGGTCGCAAAGTTGATAGAAATAATCGTCTTCGTAAATTCCACCACCCCAAACGCGCAACATGTTCAGATTTGATTTGACAGCGGTATTTATCTCCCAATCATAAACATCCTTTGTGACACGATTTAAAAACATGTCGTTGGGAATGTGATTCTCACCTTTTGCAAAAACAGGAATTCCATTCAGCTCGAAGTAAAAAGTATGTCCGGCACTATCCGGTTTTTGTATCAGCTGTAAAGTACGAAGTCCAATTTCCCGACTTTTAGAATCAAATGAATTACCTGATTTAACCCAGGCAGTAATCGTATATAAATTCTGCTTGCCCAATCCATTAGTCCACCAACGTTTTGGGTTTTTGATTTCAAATGGAATTTCAACCAGATTAGTCCCAATATTTAACTCAACCGATTTCGTTATTTTCGATTTTGCACCCGTTGAAATCTCGACGATTGCACGTTGGTTTTTTGTAGATTGAACCTGAACCTGAGCATTCAAAACGGCTAAATTATCAGTCAATGATTGTTGTTTCACATAAAAATCCTCTATCTTCAGGTCATTCCACGCCCGAATTAAAACGGGTTTCCATATGCCAGAAGTTACAAATCGTGGTCCCCAATCCCAACCAAAATGATAGGGAGCTTTACGAATAAAAGGGCAGACTAATTGATCTTTTGATAAGCCCCCATTTTCGGCCTGATCGTTGACTGCAGGAAGGAATATTCCAAAAGATTTCTGCAGTTCAAGTCCTTTTTTGATTGGTGATTGAAATCTGACTTGCAAGAAGTTTTCACCGGGCTTGGCTACCGATTTTACATCGACTAACCATTCACGAAACATATTGTCCGCTGAAAGTATCTTTATCCCGTTTAGGTACACTTCTGCATATGTATCCAGTCCTTTAAAATCAAGTTCTATCTTATCTTTTGTAATAAACTCAGCGGACAGATTAAAGTTTGTTTCGTACTCCCATTCTACCTTATCAATCCACTGCAATTTGCGTTCATTGGTTCTGTAATATGGATCTTCAATCAGTTTGTTGTTCAACAAATCGGTATGAACACATCCGGGCACCTGTGCCTTATACCAGTTCGTTGAGTCGGATTGTTTAAACTTCCAACCGTTGTTTATTTCCAACGAGTATGGATTTGCCAGCAATGATGAAAACACAAGCTGAAGCATCACGATCAAAATGAATTGATAAAAGGAACATTTGGGTTGTAACATCGCTATTTTTTAATAAAGTTCAATCTGAAGTGCTCATTAGAATCATTGTTTTTCATGGATAATATATACGAACCAGCCTGAAGTGTAGAGACATTTAATAGATTATTATTCAATATGATATTTGAAAGCACTACTCTTCCATCAACACCATAAATTGTACCCGAAATGTTTTTGGCAGAACTAATTCCATTAATAAACAATTTGTCAGCAACAGGATTAGGGGAAGCTGAAACAGCATTCAGATACGAAACGTCAGTAATTTTTGTAGGGATTTCAATGAGCTTTATCGTATTTGTACTTTGTGCCAGATTCATTAAAATATCATTCGATAGTATTTTTTGTCCATCAAGTGGTGCGTAAATTTCCAAACTAGATTTAAGCATTCGTCCACTATTCAAAGCTGCGACTTCATACGCATTCATACCAGCGCGATAGAAAAATAATTCGCGGAAATTAATTGAACTTGGGGCATCTTTATCGCTTAAATAAAATGATAGAGCTTCCAGTTTTTCACTAACACTTCCAATGGCGATATTATCAGCATATAAAACAGTTTCTCCGCGAGCGTAGAAGTGAGTTAATGTAATTTTATGCCATTGGCCGTTGTTAACAGCCACTAAGCCTGTAAGTGAGCCACCATTTGGTGATTGATAACACAACATGCCGGATGCATTAATACTTACCGTACCAACTGAAACACCTTGTTTAAACGAGGCGATTGTGCCTGTATCGGTAGTTTTTACATCAAATGAAATAGTAAAAGGATGTATTGTATTTTCTGGTGTTACCACAATCTGATTTTGACTGGATAAGGATTTTCCCAATGTCAAATAAGTTCCTGTTGCTTTAACCGGTAAAGCTTTTCCTGCTTTTAATGCATCGAACAAGGATGGAACAACAGACATTGAAAGTTCAATGTGTCCGGCATCATTCGGGTGGGCTGTATCGTACTGATAACCAACCGGCCATTTTCCTGTACCATCATCAATGGCACCTAGCATGTTAACACTTGGCACATCCCATTCGTGAATCAGCAGATTCATTTGTTTGATAAACTCATATTCAACTGCCGTAAAATCAGCACGGGTATAGCAATTTGTTACAACAGGGAACATGCCTTTTTTTCTGGCATTATCTATCAATAATAGCATATTTGTTTTAAACTGGTTGAATATCGGCTGACCACCTCCAAGAATACCTTCATTGCCTAACGACAAGGCGTACATTACATATTTACTGTATTGAGGAATTAAGTCGGTATTCCACCGAGCCATAACTTTTATCGTATTGTCACCACCAACAGAGATATTAGCTACATTCCAGTTTAATCCTGTTGAGTTGGCATATCTGTCTTGTAATAATTTTGTATACAATCCCACATAGCCCTGCGCAACAGTTGTAGCTCCGGCACCCGAAGGAACAGATGAACCCATAACTGATATTTTCAACTTATTAAGCAATGCATCGTCAACTACAGTCACAATCTGACAAGTACCACTAATAGCAGAGTTTGGCTGTGTGGTAGTAGCAGTTACTGTTAGTGTTCCATTCGCCTTTACAATAATAAAACCGGTAGAATCAATGGAAGCTAATGTTGGATTATCTATGCTCCATTTTACTCCTTTGAAAGTGGCAGTTGAAGGTGAAACAATGGCAGTCATCTGTAGGGTGTTACTGCTATTATTTACAAGTGCACTGGTTACCGTAATACTTGTTACGTTTTCGATGGAGACATTCATTTGTAAAGTACCACTTATAGTCGAAGACGGATCTTTAGTGGTGGCAGTAATTGTAACGTTTCCGCTGGTTTTTGCTATAAGTAATCCCGTATTATCGATAGTAGCAATAGCCGGATTATCCACACTCCATGTAACATCCTGAAATATTGCAGTTGAAGGAGCAACTGTTGCTGTCATTTGATAAGCTCCAGTAGTTCCGCTTACTGTTTGACTTGTAACTGTTATGCTTGTAATTGGCGTATGGTTATATTCTTCAATTTTAAGCGCATTTATATTATTATTACTTCCGAGCAATTTAGTGAGGGTTAGTAAAATTTCATTCGATGCGCTTGGTACTACAAACCCAGATGAAAATAGAGTACTGTTATTTCCATTGTAACCGGGTCCCCCTAGATTAACTCCACCTGTTTGTAGTGTGCCTGATGAAGTATTTAAACCTGCTAAATCGTATTGTGCAATTCTTGTTTCAGTAGTATTCCTGCTTCCAAAAATCTTAAATTTATAAACAGAATTTGGATTTAAAGCAGTGAATTTCATACTTCCGGTTGAACTATTCCCAAAATAATCCTGTGTAGCTGTTGCAACTGCAAATTCGCCTAAAAGTAAAGGATCAGGAGCTGCCAACCCGCCTGCACTCACATCATAGGCACTTAAGGCAGAATTCATTTTTTGACTATAACCAGTCGATGTGTTTATACTATTTACCAAAGGAACTGCTGCAGCTGTTGCTGTAGGGTCTGTAATATTATTCCAATAATTACCATTTGCATCCGGACTGGTAGTTAAAGCTGCAGATGTTCCGAAATCAAGAAACAAACTCTGAATGGCAGAAATTTTTGCACCGATAACCGATAGTTGCAAACTAGCACTTAAAGTTGAAGTAGGATCTTTAGTGGTTGCAGTTACAGTTATTGTTCCGTCTTTTTTTGCTTTGAGGAAACCTGTTCCATCAATAGTGGCAATATCGGTATTATCTACACTCCAGCTTACTTCTTTCATTGCATTAATAGGCGAAACTGTTGCAGTCATCTGATAGGTTCCTTCTGCTGCAGAAACACCTTTAGCAGTTACGGTAATACTTACAAGAGGAGCAGAGTTATACTCTTCTATTTTCATCATATTCAAATGCCAGTATGTACCTGCAGTTTTTGAAACATCGATTGTAATAATACCAGCTGCGGTAGGACTAATGATGGTTGAAGTCAGAAATGTTTGTGTATTCTGATTCATTGTTGCACCACCTAAACCCGGACAGGAAGTTTGATTGGTGCCTGTAAATGAGTTAATTCCGGTAAAAACATATTGTGTTGTTCTTACTTCGGTTGCAGAACTCCTGCTTCCAAACGCATAAAATTTATATCCTTTCGATGGATTCAATCCTGATAATTTGAATGAAGCTGCCACACCATTGAAGAAATAGTCCTGCGTAGCTGTATTGATTGCCATTTCGCCTAAAAGAGTGGGGTCAGGGGTTAATAAGGCGCCATTAAGAATTCCGTTTTTTGAACAGGCAACCGTAGTAGTTAAAACATAGCTTGTGCTGGCATTTGCTGTATTAACTAATGTTGCAGTGCTATTCAATGCGTAACCAGTCACATTTGTCCAATAATTTCCATTTGCATCCGGACTGACTGTAATATTTCCGTTGGTTACATCGTTTGGACCAAAATCAAGAAAAAAACGCTGGTTTAGAGTCTGAGCATTTAAGCTTAAAGACATTAACACAACATAGAGTGTTAGAATAATTGATTTCATAATAATAAATTTTAAATGTATTTGATTTGAATATTATTTACAATTGAGTTCCGTTATTTGACAGTAACACTGTCTGCAACCAGGTACATATTAGGTAAATCCTTGCTAAATAAGCTTAACGGACTTTTGTACATGGTAACAAAATCGGGTGCTGATGCATGTCCTGCAAAAACTGAATAGAAATGACTTCCACTTAGTGTTGGGTCGTATTTGTTACGCCACATTACAACCATGCTTATCCGTTGACCGGTAAATGGTGCTAGTATGGTTCTTGTCCAGAAATCGGTACTTACAGCCCCTGCACTATTTTTTATTCCTTCTATACCCGTTTCGGTTACACCACAGGGTTTTTTCTTTTCTCGGGATAAAAGGGAAAGATTTCTCAAATTTGTCATAAATGCTGTTGTATTATTGCCTTGATAACAATCCATACCTATTAAATCCACATAATCATCGCCCGGCCAACGGAACAGTAAATCATCTTTGGTTTTTGCGACATCCAATTGTGGTGATATGGCATAAATAAACTGATGTACACCTTTTGTATCACGTAAATAATTTACAGTAAATTTCCATAAATTTATATATTCGGTTTGTGTAGTACAGCTTGTCCCCCACCACGACCAGGATTCGCTTTGTTCGTGATACGGACGAAAAATAATCGGTATCAGTTTTCCATTGTCATCTTTTAGTGAAGCAGCAAACGCAGCTAAACGGTCGAGCCATTTTTTAAAACGAATGTTAGTTGCACTGCCTTCGGTTACTATTTCTTTTGCAACAGTTGTTTTTGAATTATCCCACGCATCACCATTGGTTATTGGATTATTCAAATGGCAACAAGCCATAATCACTTCTCCACGCACACGCGATTCTTTTATAACTCGTTGAAGTATTATTTTGTACGTGCTGGTATCACATCGGTCATCCATAACTTCAGCAAAATCAACACTGAAAACAGCCGGATAATCGCCACAAACATCTTTTGTATCAGAGCCACCGGGCACATTATACCATTTCCGACCATAAATTAAATCGTCGTGATGACCAAACATAAAACCTGTTTCGGCTATTTTCCAAAGTTGTGAATAAAGTGCTTTTGTTTCGTCAGTAGCATTTTTATCAACTATACTCAGATCAATATGGGTATTGGTATTCGGGGGTTCCGGCTCAATAGGTTTACAACCCACGAAAAACAGTGTTATGGATGCAGTTACGATTGATCTTATAATTATATTTTTCATTTTAATCTGTTATATTTGTAAGCATTACGAAACTATTCGCTTTTAATTCCAAGGTGTATTTTGTTTTTATATTCATGTTTTTTTCGGCAGGAATAGGTAATCCATCACTGTCCGTAGGTTTGTTATTCTCCTGATATACATACAATTTACTGCCTGTCATATACGTTGGTATTTTTATATTCAGTGCCAAATCGGTTTTACCAACATTTACAGCAGCAATGGTTATTTTGCCCTTACTTTTTGCTGCAATAATACGCACATCGTTGTTTATTGCATAACTACATTTCAGAATGTCTGATCCCGAAGGGAAATAGCGACACATCAGCGACCAGCTATAATACCACGGGCGGATATTTTCCTCTTCAGCTTTTCCAAATACTTCCTTTCCTAGGGTATTCCACATTCCCCAAATTTTTATGTCGGTAGGTTTACCTGCATCGCCATTTGAATGCATGGCATCGTCGAGCATCCAAACTGCCATGCCTGAATAACCATTATTCATTACATCCATGCAAAGCAAGGGCATATCCAAGCCATAGAAATAATCGTAAACCAGCATATTACAATCTGCTCCGGTTGTGTAAGGATGTCCTTTCACGCGTCTATTATATTCCTTCATAAGCACCGAATCGGCTGTACGCCAGTATTTATAACCGGCTTCGCCCAGCACTATTTTCTTTCCGGCAGGTACCTGTTTTTTATATTTTTGAAGTTCAGTTGGATATTTTCCACTTCGCACTTCTGCCTGTCCGGGATAAGCATGGACATCGTAAATGCCTATGAGAGAATCCATATCGCTTCCTGCTTGTTTTACCCAACCCGGTGCATCATACGCTGATTTTTTATTTTTATAATCAACCACCACATCGGGTGCTGCTAATTTTACTTTTTCAAAAAGCCCCGGATAGCTTTTCATTTTAGCAGTGAATTTATAAGCCATTTCCTTCCATATACCGTAATTTCCATCCGTTGATGACCAATAACCATCCGGTTCATTGAAAATCACAAAATACTTAATACAGCTAAAACCTAATTCATTTACCAAAAAATTGAGATAATCAACCGACATATCTACCCATTTATCGTCCTGCATCATGCTCCATTTTGGTGGATTATATTCTCCAAAAATGACGGTTACCTTGTTTTTGGTGCAATAATCCAGCAATTTAGAAATTGATTTGATATTACGTTTTTTATCATAAGTTCCTGTTGCAGCATCGAAATACCGATAAGGACTGTTTATCATGCATCTGACATACGGCATTTTCATAAAACTCACCCGTTTAAAAAGTGTTTCCCAGTCTTCATCAGAAATTGCCGAACCCCATGCTTCTGCTTCATCGTAGGGGTCCCATTCCGCTCCATTGCCAATATATCCGGCATTGATTATTTCGGAAGTAATACAAACATCAAGCTCTTTTTTCGCAGTTTTTGCACTACAAACAAAAGAGAAAAGCAATAATACTGTAAGATATAATATCTTTTTCATGTTGGTTTTTTAATAATTACAATTGGTATAAACAATAAGCGATTCGCCCGGCATCTTTAAATTGTAATCTGTTTGTAAATCCATGGTCAGATTTACAGTATTGGGTAATAAATTATGATCACCTTCTTTTTTCAACAAACCATCGGCATAAATAAATTCTTTAACAGTACTCAGTGTTTTTATAATTGAATCTTTAATTCTTACAGTTTTCAAGGTTTTGGAAACATTCACGAGAGCAATCGTCTGCATACCATCCTTTTCAAAAGCCATTGCTTTTATTGATGGCTCACCGGTAACCACTACTTTATATATTTTCGAGCCGGCAGGCATGTATCTGCTTAGCAAAGACCACGCATAATACCAGGGACGCACAATTTCTTCACTTGCTCCAAAAAACTCATCACCCAATATATTCCAAAACCCCCAGACTTTTAATTTTTCAGGTGATTCTTTGGAATGCATCGCGTCGTCGAGCATCCATGCAACTGAACCTGAAAAACCACAATTGACAGTTTGAATAAGCGCATCGGCCATATCTGTTCCGTACATATAATCGTACACAAACATCTGCGAATCATCAACCGATGCGTAAGGTTTCAATTTAGCACGACGTATATTTTCATTCCAATAGAAAGAGTCGGCTGGTTCAACATACTTAAAGCCAATTTCGCCCATAACTATCTTTTTATCGGCAGGAACTGATTTCTTATACGCTTCAATTATTTTTGAATATTCCCCTGAATTTACCGTTATTTTCGAAGGATAGGTGTGAATATCGTATAATCCAACCATGTCTTTCAAGTGTGTTGCGCAACTATCTGCCCACCATGCTTCATTCGTTTTCCAAATGGCTGCATCCGGTCCTGCTAACGACAGTTTATCGTCTAATTTCAGGTTCTTTAATTCATTATAAAAATATCGAATTGCATTTGCCCAAAGCGGGTATTCACCTGCAGTTACCGACCAATAACCATTTGGCTCATTTATAAGATTATAATACTTAATACAGGTATAACCTTTTGTATGAATTAAATAATCAGCATATTGGGCGGCAAGTGACAGATTGGTTTCATTGATTGAATTCGTTTCTGAATCAACCAACCCATTTCCCCAATCGCCAAACATTACACTAACGTTTCTGCTCTGACAATAATCTAAAATAGGCGTTAATCGTTCAATATTTTGCTCCGGGACTAATTTTCCGTTGAAAATCAGTGATTTAGTGTTTATCATAACCCGCATAAACTGTGGTCGCATAAAATCAAGTCTTGCATACAGTTTTTGCCAATCTGATTCAGAAATTTTTAATTCAACACTCCCATAGTTTTGTTGGTAAGGGTCCCATTGAGCACCATTACCAATATAATAGTCATTGATTATAACATCCGAATGTATACTAACTTCTGCCTGTGGATTATTACTCTTATTTTGAGCGTTTTCAAAACCGTTGGTACATCCGTATGCAAGAAAATTAAATCCTGAAATTATGAATCCAATAACAAATAAAGAGTGTTTAATTTTCATTGATAACCGTTTGTTTCTAACTTGAAGCTAACTGTTAATATTCCAGCTCTTGATGTAAATAAAACTACCGACTAATGTTTCTTTACGGAAATCCAGTATTTACGGGGTTTCTTTACAAATTTGTCGTAATCTTTATAAATATTTGTCCAGTCGTCTGTACCGCTAAGCACAAATGCAAAAGCATTATCTGTAACAGTCATTTTTAAACTATTACCTAAATCTTCAGTACCAGCATTTATAAGTGTACCAGTAGTAATTTTACCTATTGAATCTGTAAATGCCACTGTTCCTTTTGCATAATCACGCATCCAATGTCCCAGTCCTTTAGGTATCTGGCGATAGAATTTAGTTACATCAACTGTTTTCCCCAGATTTTCAGGATTGTCACCTTTAAAAATAAAATCTGCATATTTGCCATCTACACCGCTATTATTCATTACTTTACCGTATGTATTCCCTGCATCAGAAATACTATCCAGCGTAAATGTCAGTATATTATCACATTCAGTTGCGGGGCTATAAATAGTTGACCAACAAACGGGTTTGTCACTAAGTTGCAAAACACCACCGCCTCCATATTCAGGACCGGTGCCACCAAAAACCGTAAGTGCTTTAATATCCCAAACTCCCAAGATAGTTTCATTAAACTCAGTTACATGAATTGTGTAATCTCTTTTTTGACCGGTTGCAGACGTGATGGAAATTATACCTGACTTTGTGTCATTCTGAAAATTCATAGTCTGACCTATTGCTAAAGTTGATTTTGCCTGATAAGATATTTCCAATTGAGTCAATTTTACATTTGTCAAATCAGGTATCACTGACACATTGATGGCTAAGGTTATGACACCGGTTGTGGCATCAGTATTTTCAATGATGGCTTTTCCAACCTGATTCTCAAACATTAGATTAATCACGGTTCTTTCGTGATTCCAACCACCCTTTGTAATTTCTTCCAGTGGATCTTTTACGCATGACTGTATTCCGAATACAGTAATTGCTATTAGAATATATTGATAGAATTTCATAAATTTATTTTCGTTTGAATTATCTTAAACTTGCATTTAAATCTATTTCTGCCTGCGGAATTGGATAGAAAGCTGCCTGTTCTTCAGTTATACTTGCAGCCTCAGGCACATCGGTAATCACTCTGTTCCAACGGCGAAGGTCGTAAAGGTGGTCGCCTTCGTAAGCTAACTCCCAGGTGCGCTCTTTGTAAACAGCTTTGCGGAAATCAACAATACTTAAACCTGGCATTAAATTACCCAATCCCGCTCTGTTACGGATTGCATTTATCAAACCATAGGCTTTAGATGTTGGACCGGATGCTTCTGCATATATGAGTGCTACATCTGAGTAACGGATTAATAATGGTCGGGTACTTGTTTTGTCACCGACAAAACTTGGGTCGATATACTTTCGGGTAAATGGATAAAGAATTTTTCCGGGATAAGCTGCGATTAATACGCCTGTCTTATCGTATACTTTGTCAACAATCAATTCAGTTTTGCGTTTGTCAGCCGCATCAAAACTGGCATAAAAAGCAGTTGTTGTCTGGTAAACACTCCAACCATCATGTGTAGCGCTATAAGTTCCGTTTTTATTGTCTAAATAGACCGTTGCACCCCCGATATAAGGAATAAACATTTTTGATATCTTAGAATATTCGCCTTCAACAGTTCCGGTTCTGTCCATCGACATCGTAAAAATATGTTCTGAACCTTTTGGCTTTTCTACATCATATATGTTCACAAGCGAACTATCAAGTGCATAAGTGGTTTGGTCGTTAATAACTTTGCCGGCAAAATAAGTTGCACTATCGTACATTACTGTTATATCTCGTTTCATATCTTTATACAAAGGCACATTATGCTCTTTGGCCGAAGCAATATAAAGATAGGCTTTTGCAGCCAAAGCCTGTGCAGCGACTCTATCCGCTCTTCCTAATTTAGGTATTGTATAAACAGGCATTAATGATTCTGCTTTTTTGCAATCCGTCAAAATTAAATCATACATTTCATCTAAATTAGAAAACAATGGCGCTGAGGTTTGTTCCAATGTTTGAACAGTTGAATTATGTTTTGGAACTAAGCCATATACACGAACAAGATTGAAATAATTCCACGCTCTGAGAAAATAAGCTTCGCCCAAATACTGATTTTTCAATGCTTGATCATAATCGCCGGTTGGAACATTCTGAATCACAGCATTGGCTCTGTTAATACCTATAAAAGCATACGTAAAATAGTACTGCAATACCGTATTGGTTTTGAAACTGGGGATATTCCAGTTATTCAAATCAGTAGCATCCTGACTTTCGTCCGGTTTTGGAGTAATGTTTTCAGTGGGTAATTCACCCAAATAAAACACACCTCTGGAATATTCCAGAAAAGTAAGCGTGGCGTATGCATAATCTACTGCTGCATCAGCATCGGCTGCCGATTTAAAGAAGTTGCTTTCTGAATAAAAACCATAGGGTTTTTCATCCAAACTACAAGAGCCAAGGGCTAATACACTGCAAAGTGCAAATAATTTTATTTTCGTTTTCATGGTTAATCAATTATTAAAAGGTTAAGTCAACACCAAATGTCCATTTGCTCAAGCGAGGATAACCACCCCAATAAACGCCATCGAGTCCAACTTCCGGATCGTAACCTTTGAACTTTGTAAATGTAAATAAATTCGAAGCATTCAGGTAGAGGCGGGCTTTTGATAGAATACTCTTGTGTGAAAGGTTAAAGCTATAACCAACATTCAAATTTTGAATTCTCAAATATGAACCATCTTGTATCCACCAATCTGATAAGTTTAGCAATCGACCATCCTTTAACGATGGATATAAATTTGTGGGATTATCAGGAGTCCATCTAAACGGCTGATTACTTGGCGAATTAAATGCCTGTGTATTCAAAATCTGCTGTCCGAAAGCACCATTCAAAAATATACCCAAATCAATATTCTTCCAACTTACATTCAACCCCATGCTGGCTGTAAAATCAGGATTTGGATTTCCAATAATAGTTCTGTCCTTTTCATTTACAATACCATCACCATTATAATCTACATATTTGAATTCTCCTGGTTTTGCTAAATCAGCACTTAAACCGGCATTAATACCCTCGCTTATTGTCTGTACAATACCATCTGTTTTGTAACCATAAAATGCATTTATCGGTTGACCAATTGCCAAAATATTGGTATATGCACGGAACATCGAGACACTGTTACCTGCATATTCAAATTTCATTCCTGTATTCGGGTCGGTAAGTAATCCTGAAGTCAACTCATTTCCCAAACTAACTACTTTATTTTCGTTTTTGGCAAAAATAAAATTTCCACTTAGTTTCCAGTCCTTTGTGTTTAAAATATCGCCTTCAATTGTTACTTCAAAACCACGGTTCTGGATTTTACCATCATTAATCCACATCTTATTGTAACCTGAAGAATAAGCCAAATTACGTTCACGCAATAAATCACTGGTTTCTTTATCGTATACGTCCAGTGTTATGCGCAATTTCCTCTTGAAAAATGCCATATCCAATCCTAAATCTGCTTGGGCAGTTGTTTCCCATTTTAAATCCGGATTAGGGATTCCGCCCCAAATGTTGTAAATATATTGCATTCCAGCGACATAACCTGGACCAATAGTTGTTACCCATGCACCATCGTCGTAGTATTTTCCGGTACCATAGCGACTGAGTGTTTGATATGGACTGATACCTTGATTTCCTGAAACACCGTAACTAAAACGGGCTTTAAGTTCATCAAATACATTCAGGTTTTTGATAAAACTTTCTTCGTGTGCTTTCCAACTTATTGCACCTGAAGGAAACATGGCCCACTTGTTATTTGCCCCAAACTTAGACGAACCATCGGCACGAGAGGTAAATGTAGCAAGGTATTTATTGTCAAATGTATAATTTAAGCGAAACATCCCTGACATAAGTTTGGTTTCGGAGAAACCATTATTAATAATATTTTTTTGAGGATTACCGGTACTCATATTTTCATTTTGCAGCGCTTCGTTCACAAAGTCCATAGCTGCAAGTGATGAACTGCGGGAAGTGTAATTTTCATACGAAAAACCAGCCATTGCAGCAAGTTCATGTTTTCCGAAAGCTTTTTGAAAGTTTAAGAAATTCTCGGAAACAAGATTTTCGCCCTCCCAATTATTTATTTTTGCATAGCCATTATTAAAAGTACCTGCTTCAGTATATACTTTGGGAAAATATTGGTCGCCAACAGACTTCCCATATTTATAATTAATCTGACTGGTTAGTTTTAGAGCCGGTACAATTTGCCACTCCAAGGCTGCTGAAGTGATTATATCGAGCATATTGCTGATGTTTTTCTGAAGGTTGGTGATAGCCAACGGGTGACTGAAATCCTGACTGCTTGTCAGATAATAATTTCCTTTTTCGTCGTAAACCGGTAAAATTGGATTACGATAATAGGCTAATCCTCCATTTGAATTACGGAATCCTTTTGACAGAATATTGGAGAATCTGATTTTTACATTCTTGTAAATATTATGGTCAACACTCAGGTTATAACCGCCTTTTGAGTAATCATCATTGATATAAACTCCTTGATCGGTATAATAATTAGCGCTCAGGTTAAATAAAGTTTTTTCAGTTCCACTCGAAACTGTAACTGTGGTATTGTTTGAGATGGGTGAGTTTCTGAATACAATATCATCCCAACGTGTATTTGTTTTCCAGGTGGTGGAAAGCTCCTGAATGGAAGGGTAATATACTCCAGTAGATGAAACTTCACCTATATACATAGCCGGAAAACCTCCATTTATACGAGATTCATTGTTCAACGATGCCATTAATACAGGGTCACGCCATAAATCAAGATGAGAATTAAATTCAGAAGTAGTAACCTGTTGACTGATTTTTACGGTTGTTTTACCTATTTTTGCTTTTTTTGTTGTTACCATAATAACTCCATTCGCACCACGCGAACCGTATATAGCTGAAGCTGATGCATCTTTAAGTACTTCCATGCTGACGATATCTGCCGGATTAATTTGCTTTAAATCACCTGCATCTCCCAAAGGGAAACCATCTACCACGATTAATGGTGCATTTGAACCACGTAATGAACTGTTACCACGAATACGAACGGTTGCTCCGGCACCAGGATCTTGAGATGAATTGATTACCTGTAATCCTGCTGCCCGTCCCTGAAGTAAACCCTCGATAGAGTTGGCCGGAATACTTTTAAGCGCTTCAGTTTTAACTGAAGTTACTGAACCGGTAACGTCGCTTTTTTTAACGCTACCATAGCCGACTACCACAACTTCGTTCATTGATACCGAAGATTCCTGCATAACAATCAACAACTCTCCTTTTCCCGTAATGATTAGCGATTGAGGTTCCATACCTACATACGAAAAATTAATTGCTGAGTTTTTAGGTACTTCGGTTAAAGAAAATTTTCCATTTACATCGGTTATTGTCCCGATTGAAGTCCCTTTTACTTTTACCGACACACCAATTATTGCTTCGCCCTTCGTGTCCTTAACTATACCGCTTGCCTTTATTAGGGCTGTCTGGGAAAAAACACTTGTAGAAATGCTAAGTAAACTGATAAGTAAAAAACATATCGTCATTTTTAAAGTAAAAATGCTATAGGTTTTGTTTTTCTGATTTCGTTTCATGTAATTAAAATTAGATATTTGTTCAATATTTTCAAAGCAAAAGTAGCGTTTCTGTTTAGCAGTTATTTGTCGTAATTGGCTAATGAATGATACTTTTTTGAAAGAATATTGATGTTTTTTTTAAATGACATTCAGAAGTTGTTTGTTCTGTTTTTCAACTGTTGGTGTTTCTGTCATAAATTTTAATAATTCGTGGATATTGCAGGTAGCAACTCCAACATATTTATCAGCAGCACCATAATATACAAAGAGCATATCATCAATAATTACGTTGCCAGTGGGGAAAACACAACCATTATAATATCCCTTGGTTTCGTATTCAAACTCAGGTTCGAGCAGACAATCGGGTGTACGTGCAATAATCCGTAATGGATTTTCTAAATCCAACAGCACAGCACCAACCCGATAATAACCGAGTCCGCCATTTTCGACACCATGATATAGTACTAACCAGCCTTTATCCGTTTTCAATGGTGGTGTACTTCCACCAATTTTTTCTTCCCAGGTTCCTTCAATCCCGGTCATTAACAAATGACTCTCTTTGTCTTCCCAGTTTAAAATATCATCCGAGAATTTTATCCAGATTGATGGATATTTAACACCATATTTTTTGCCAACAAACTGTTTTGGACGATGCAATAAAGCATATTGACCATTAATTTTTTCAGGGAATATAATTACATCCCTGTCATCCAATACCGGTGAGGTTAAACGACCAAGACGCCGAAATTTTTTGAAATCTCTTGTTACAGCTAAACCGGTATTTCCAATATTTTGCTTTACTGCTGCTGGTGCATCTTCACCACATTCAGGCAACAGAATTTCATCGTGACCAAAATTCCAGTATTGTCCGGGAGGATAAGCCCGATAAGCATAGGTAATATAAAATTCATTATCGAATTTCACAATGCGTGCATCCTCAACACCGCCCGAATCAGGTCCGTTTTCGCTTGGACCAAATACAGGTTTGTCCGACATTCGCTTAAAATGATAACCATCTTTGCTTGTAGCTAACCCAAAACGAATTACATGCTCGCTATCGTTTCCTGCTGCTCGGTAAAGCATATAAAAAGTCCCGTCATCATAAATCACCCCCGGATTACAGGTTACCAAACTCTCCCATTCATTTGATTCTAATGGTGAAAGAATTGGGTTCTGTTTAAATTTTTCAAATTTCATACGTCAAATATTATTGAAATTATATACAATCTTTTTTAGAATCGTTTTTAGCTGAAATAAACCCAGATTATGGCACAACACGCCAATAAAATAGTAGCCCAAACACGATAGTTACTATGCCATGCTACAGATTTCAACTGCAGAGTTTCTTTTTTAAAATCCTGAATTGAGAAAGTGGTTTCGGCTAATTTTTCTTCAGCTGGCTTAGCAAAAAACAGGCTTGTAATGTAAATAACCAACAAGCTGAAAACAAACAAATAAGGTACAATGAGTAAAAAATGAAGATGTCCGAAAATGCTTGTTTTAAAGAAAACCATTCCGATAGCAATTGCTAAACCGGACATTAACCCTACAAATGCACCCGTTCCATTTACTCGTTTATTGAAAATGCCAATGATAAATGCGGCAACAATTGGTGGAGCAATATAGGATAGCATTTCCTGATAATATTTAAGTAACGAACCAAACTTTCCAATTTGTGGTGCCCAGAAAGCTGCAAGAATAATTACAACTACCGATGCTATTTTACCAACCCGAACTAATTTCTGGGAATCAGCATTTTTGTTGAATTTAGAGTAAAAATCCATTGTAAATAAAGTGGCTGTTGAGTTCAAAATAGCACTGAGCGTGGCGGTAAGTGCCGACAAAAGTGCTGCAAGTAAGACACCTAGCAACCCAATGGGCATAAGTTTCAATACCATGGTCGGGTAAACCATATCTGGTTTTTCTAATCCGGGAAATAAATTTCGGGAGATAAGCCCGGGGATGGCTATAATAAATAGAGTACTCAAGGTAAGAAAACCTGTAAAAAGTACTCCTTTTCGTCCTTCGTCTAACGATTTTGCACTTAATACACGTTGAACCAGTGTTTGATTATTTGCCCAAAAATATAATCCCAACACAGGCATTCCCACTATCAATCCAAGCCATGGCGTAGCAGTATCGCTAAGTGGACGAATAAGTTTTATCAATATATCGTCAGAAGCAACTAAGTTGTAGAAATAATCACTTCCTAAATGAAAACACATGTAAGTAAGTAACATAGAACCGATAATTAAAACAACTGCTTGTATAAGCTCTGTATTAATAACTGACGAAAGACCACCCGGAATAGAATAGGAAGCTGCAATAAGTGCAAAGATGATAATAATGAGCTGTAAATCAGCACCCGGAAATAACAATTTAATTATTAATGCTGCAGCATAAAGTGCTCCTGCAGCATCCAGGAAAATATTTCCAATTATACAGATGCCTGAGAAATAGTAGCGGGAACGCTGATCGAAACGTCTTTCAAGAAATTCAGGAATTGTAAATATATTTGATTTTATATAAAGAGGCAGAAGGAATAATGCGAAGAAAACCATTACCACGGTTCCGGTAAGGTTATAATTGAATACAGCTAAACCGGTATCGTAGGCATCGCCTGATTGACCGATAAGTGTTGTGCTAGAAATACTGGCTGCAAACAGCGATAATCCAACTATCCACCAGGGCATGGATCTTCCGGCAAGGAAATAAGATTTCGAATCCGAACTGTTCCCTTTTTTCAGACCCCACCAAATAATAAATGACAGATATACGACCACAATAATCAGGTCAATAATTCCGATTGAGAAAGTATCCATTTTATTTTAAATTTAAGTGCATTTTTATTGCGCTACAAAATTATAGCTATTGCTGTTATTTTCTGTGTGTTATTTTGCTCATTAGTTGTATTATTTTGAATTCCGTATTGTTGTATATTGAAAATTTATACATTTGCAGAACCAAATCAATACATCCTATAATAATTCAACTTTATTTATATGAATGATATACAAAAAGAAATCACACCTATTTCGGCTGAAGACCTATTCATTGTATTAAATCATCCTAATGCAGATTTTGATTATCCTGTGCATTATCATTCCGATTATGAGATTAACCTTGTATTAAATGACAAGGGGAAACGAATTATCGGTGACTCTATCGAACCGTTTAATGAGTTAGACCTGGTCATGATAGGACCTAATCTTTCACATGCATGGCGAGGTGACATCATAAAAGGTAACCATGTGATTACAATTCAGTTTTCGGATCAGATTCTCAATTTCCCCATGCTTCAGAAACGTATGTTTAGCTCTATAAAACAACTTTTAGTCGAATCGCAGCGTGGATTGATTTTTTCAGCAGAAACAAAACTTCAAATTAAGGAGAAGATTTTGCAACTCACCAAAATGCAGGGTTTTCACACCGTGCTTGAATTTCTTTCCATACTTTACGATTTATCAATTGCCGACCGTCATGTTTTGGTAAGCAATATTTTCGATACCAAAGATACTATTCGTACTTCAAAAAGCCGCCGTATTGCCAAAGTGTGCGATTTCCTTGAGAATAATCTTGAAGAAAACATTAAACTTTCCGACGTATCATCGCTTGTAAGTATGTCGGATTCGGCATTTAGTCATTTCTTTAAGAAAAAAACAAATTGTACTTTTATTGATTATATTACCAACTTACGCATCGCCCGTGCCTGTCAAATGTTATCTGAAACCAGTAACACTGTTGCCGAGATATGCTATTCATCGGGCTTCAATAATTTATCCAATTTCATACGCATTTTCAAAAAGAAAAAAGGTATGACTCCGAATGAATACAGACTTTTTCTGAAACAAATGTTGATTAAATATTAAGATATTTAATCACTGTAAATGAATCGACATTCTTTGATTTATTTAAGTCCTATCAAAAGATGCCGATTCATTCAATTTAAAACTTTTTTATTTTATCAACTTGTAACTTTTGTTGCCGTCAACCACAAGAACATAGATACCTTTCCCCAGTTGGCTGGTATTAAGGACAGCTTTTTCTGTAGCTTTTTGTTTAGTTATAAGAATTCCTAAAGCGTTATAAATTTCAATGCTTAACACTGCACCTTCCACATATATTTGATTGTTAAAACTTGTTGGATAAACTTTTGTTTCAGATGAAACTGATCTGTACTCTGCCGTAGTCATATTATCAACATATTCTTCTATTTTCATACAGTTAATATAGGCAAAAGCTGATGAAGGCGTGGTGCTAATTGTGGTTAACAAAATTGCACCTGTCCCATCAGGTTGTATCAATCCGGAATTGTAAACTACACTATTGTTCCCATAATAAGTTACCGCTTGTGTGTTTGAACCCGATGACGTCAATGTATAACTAACATTTAAGGTTGTGGGATAGACAGTTGCAGCATCGATATATACTATTCCTCCCAAACCGGTGACTGTTGAACTTTGCAAAGTACCCACCGATGGGGCTCCTGCTCCCTGAAGGGTATATTGGGCGGCACGGTCAGTGTTAGAGTTTCTTGATCCAAAAATTTTGAATTTGTATTTTTTGGCGGTATTTAATCCTGAGAATGTAATTACAGGACCATTACTTGTATTACTGGTAAAGATGTAATCTTCCGTAGCAGTTGCAATGGCTAATTCGCTGTTAGTGCCAAATTGTGAAGTAGAAGGACTTAACAGACCACCATTCTGTTTACCATTGGAACTAAACGTACCGGAAGTAAATGCCAGTGTAAAACCTGAATTTGTATTGCCTGAGTTAATTACATTGGTGAATGGGGGGTAAGTAGGACTCCAGCCGGTTCCTCCGGCGGCATTTGAAATATTGTTCCAGTAATTTCCGTTTGCATCCGGGTTTGTGGTTGCGTCACCATTGGTACCTTCCATTGGTCCAAAATCGAAGAAAAGATGTTGATTAACCGACATTACAGAACTTACGGTTAATGTTTGCGGTACGCTGATAGCTGCGTTATAAATAGTATTTCCTGCTTGTGAAGCGGTGATAGTAGCTGAACCGGCTCCTACTATCGTTATCGAACTTCCACTTACCAGTGCCACAGCGGTATTGGAACTTGTCAACGTGACTGCCAATCCCGAAGTGCTCGATGGTGAAACTGTGAAAGGTGCATCTGCATCGGTTTTCGAACTAAGTGCTCCGAAGGTAATCGTTTGATTTTGTTTATTTACAGTCAAAGTCTGAATTACATTAGGAGCTGCTGCATAGGTACCGTTACCCGACTGAGATGCAGTAATATCGGTAGTTCCACCACTTACAATGGTGACAGTACTTCCCAAAACGGTAGCAACAGCAGTGTTGGAACTGGCATATGACAGCGTTAAGCCTGAACTGGCAGTGGCTGTAAGATCAAAGGGTGCATCGCCTGTAGTTTTAGCAGACAATGCTCCAAATGTTATGGTTTGTTGTGTCAGTGAAGCACTTACATTCAATGTTTGATCTACACTTGTGGCGGCTTCGTAGGTTGCATCTCCGGCTTGTAAAGCGGTGATGGTCGTTGTTCCTACCCCTACGACATGAATCTGACCCGAAACAATGGTTGCAACATCGGTATTGGAGCTGACATAGCTAAGCGCCAATCCAGAACTGGCAGTTGCGCCGGGAGTATAGTCTGCATCGCCAATAGCTTTAGTTGTCAATGCCCCAAAAGTAATGGTTTGGGTTCCTTTGTACTCCTCCATTTTCATACAATTAATGTAGACACCAAAAGTACCTGAAAACATAGTAGCAGCAAGAGTAATTGAATCTGCTTTAGGATAAATAAGATCTGACCGAACAATTCGGGTATTATTACAGGTTACTGAGGCACCCGATGCGTTTCCTGTATTTGCAGTAGCATATCCGATACCTAAAGTATCAGTATAAGTTGTTGTTCCGGTTAAAGTATACCTGTTAACTCTGGCAGTAGCAGCCCTGCTACCAAAAATATAAAACTTATAACGTTTTGCCGGATTTAGTCCTTTAAATGCCAGCACCGCTCCAGTTCCACCAGAAGAATTATTATAAATAGTTGAAGTCGTTGCAGTGCCAATCCCTAAATCTCCAAGGGCTGCAGTATTTGTATTCGGTCCAAAATTGGGTCCATTTACACCAACAAAGGTATTTAAATTATTGCCTATGTTTCTTTGGTATAAATTGTAATTGCTGACTACACTAGATGAATTTATAAGTTTCCTGGTTTGAAAACTCGCACCAACAGCGTAATAATTATTCCAATAATTACCGGATGCAGCTAAACTCGTTGAATCTGTGCTTTTACCAAAATCAAAATAGAATTTTTGAATTAAAGTTTGAGCATTCAAGCTCATTAAACCTGCCATAAAGCAGAATAAAAAGAATAGTTTTTTCATTGTAGTATTTTTTAATTAGTAAATAAAATGTTGTGTGGTTATATTCCTGTGTAAAAATTTTAGTATTTATTCGGCAACCTTTATTTCGTGATTATAAATTTTCTATTAACTTCACTACCACTTTTTTCTAGCATCTTTAAAAGGTAAATTCCAGGTTGAAAATTATTTATATTGAGTTCCACTTTTGATTCATTCTCCACATTTTTTTTTAGAATCATCTTGCCCGAAACATCAAGAACTTCTACAGAATTGATAATGTCCGTGCTTTCTACAAAAAGAATGTCTTTCACCGGATTTGGATAAATATTTTGATGCTGCAAATTTTGTTCATCAACAGCCGTTGAAACCGATGATATATTTATCGTATTATTCCATGTATCCGTTTTAAATGGTGCAGCAGGTAAGCCTTCTTTATTCATTAAATTTGGTTGAAGTGCAGCTGTATAGGCATACTTTACAACAGCCGGAGTTGCAACATTTGGCGATGAAACTTCCACCGTATTACCTACAATATTGGCAGTAGCTGTATAAAATACAGCATTTGTTCCTGCGATCTGAAATTCTTTTAAAGCTGCACCATCTTTTGAAATCAGTCCTGTTCCGATTGTTGCAGGGTGAAACGAAATAATCATTTTATTTCCCTGAACTGTATTTGATTTATATACCGGACCTGAATAAGTAATATTTTGTCCGTAATCCTTTGCCATAGCCCATTTAGCCAATCGTTGACCTACTTCAAGTTTATTTTCGGGATGAACATCGGTCGGACTTGAATCTACAATATCAACTGTTACAGCCATTCCGGTATTGGCGATGGTTAGCATATTGGTTTGAGCGTCTCTGAAAGAAGGCCAGTTTGTATCTGTATATGATGGTAATTGAACATAATAAAACGGAAAATTACCAACTCCCCATCTTGTTCTCCAGTCCTGAAGCATGGCACCACACAATTTTGTGTAAAAAGCTCCATCCAAGGTATTTGCTTCACCCTGATACCAGATTGCTCCTTTGATACCGTAAGGAATGATGGGTGCTAACATGGCATTGAATAAATTTGTTGGACGGTATTCTGGATTGACTGCCAATGGAGCTGCATCGTAAGGCGCAAGTATTTTGGTATTAAACTCAGTGTCGGCAGCCAATGTTTCACGACTTATCCATGCCTCACACCTCGAACCACCATAGGCGGCTTCCAGCAATCCTATCGGAATGTTGATTTGAGAATTTTGATTCAATTCCCTTCCAAAATAATAGGCAACAGCAGAGAAACTGGCCACATTAGTAGGATTGCATTCGAGCCAGGTACCATCGCAATTCTCGGCAGGTGTTATTCGTGCCGTTTTACCCACTTTGAATAAACGAATGTTGGGGTAATTAGCTGCCGCTATTTCTGTAGCATAGTTTTTCACTCCTCTGGTACCTCCCGAGACAACATTCATGTTGTATTCCATGTTCGATTGTCCTGAGCAAACCCACACATCACCGATTAATACATTACTGAGTTGAACTGTGTTGGTTGTGCCTTTAAAAGTGAGGGTATAGGGCGTTGGTTGACCAGGAATGGCTTTTGGTGTTTGAATCGTGGTACTCCATTTGCCATCAGTTCCGGCTTTTGCAGTTGCAGTCTGCCCCCAGCTTGCGGTAATATCAACATTTTCATTTGCCAATGCCCATCCCCAAAGTGCTACTTGCATATTTTGTTGTATCACCATATTACTGGAGAAAACATTGGGTAGCGTAACTGTATTATATACCGGTTTTACTGCAAGCATTACATCGTCCATATAAAATGTAAAAGCAGGTGCATTTGCCCAGGCCATTGGCATAATTGTAATTACATCATACAAATTGGCTCCATAAGCCGTAAGATCAAGCGAGAAGTCTTGCCATTGGTTTGGAGTTGAATAGGCCAGGTATTGTGCAATCTGTTGATATACTGTATTGTTGGCTTTACTTTCCAATTTTATAAGTGAAATTGTAAATGCCTGTGTTGAAAATACTTTAAATTTTAGTTTTTCATGCACGGCGGTATTTATTTTATTCGTCAGGTTAAATGTTATACCGCCGGTATTGCTTGCCGGAACCGATACTAATCCTGCATTTCCGGTACCACTGGGAGTAGCTGCTATCGAAACCGTATTATTTCCCCACGCACCTGTAGGTGAAATTACATTATCGAAGTTAGATACTATCACATCTTTTGTATAATCAGCCACATATTTTTCGACAAACGTTACATTATCAATATACAAATCGAACGAAGGTTTCGAGTCATAAGAGGCGATTTTTAACGCTACCATATTGTATGTTCCTGCACTACCTGCAGTCATACCACTCAGTGAAATATAAACATCCTGCCACGCTCCTGCACCGGTATATCTATAGGTGCCTGTCCAATCTTCGGATGAAGTCCATTCCGGCGTAATGAATCCAGGCACAAAACGATAGTTTGTTTCGGTTGACTTCACACTGATTTTTAAAAACTGATAAGGATTTACATCAAATCCTACAGGCAGCGTAAAGTAGATATACTCACCTGTATTATTGGCAGGCACCGTTATTTTTCCGGTTCCATTAACTGTAGTCATGGTACTTCCAAAAGCACCGGAGACACCCGTATAGCAGGTAATGTCATTGAAATTGTTCAACACTAAATCAGCAGAATAAAGACTTACATTACAAAGAATAATGCATACCAAAACAATTGTTTTTTTCATTTTTACTATTTAAAAGATTTATACCCAAAACTGATTCACAGATATCTGCAAAAAATTAGCTACAAACATACTGTTATTTTTCTTATCGCAATTAGCTAATATGGCTAAATGATTGTATTATTTTGAAAATCAAAACATTAATCCTTCAATTAAATAAGTTACTTTAGTTGATATATAATAACTTACAATTTAGTATTAATTGCCTGCAATATTAATTTAAATTATTGGAGTTTATTAAAGATAAAACATTCTTTAATAAACCTTTATCTTTAATCCAATATATGAATATCACACTTGATTCGTTTTAAATGGATCGTTATATAAATACTCCGGTGCATTTAATTTAGTTTCGCCGGGTGCATAGGGTGGAGTTGATTCAAGCTGTAAGGCTATTTCATTATCCAGTTCAATACGCTCAATTTGAGGAGCTAAATACTCCTGATTTGGTGCTTCCATGGTTTTAGAGTTTTAAAAATTAATTGGTCTAGTTAATTTGTTAATTCATGTCCCTTACTCTTTTGGAGTAATGAGACCTGAATTTTGCAAACAAAAACAACAAATTACTTAGCTAAATTAATCAACAATTATTTTTCTCGTTATACTCTTACCTTCATTTGTTATCTTCACCAGATAAACACCAGGTAAGTCAATATTCTGTTGTACAGTTGTTCCTGTCAGATTTTTTGAAATGATTCTCTGTCCAATGGCATTAAATACATCAAACATTCCTCCGTTTGAAGTGCCATTAATTACTATTTGTCCGTTACGGATTGAAATCCATACATTGTTATTAGTTTCAGGATTTATTCCTGTAACTACTGATGGTGACCGGAACAACAAAGTGAAACGACTGGTATTATTCGAAGCAGCCGAACTGAATAAATAGCTACTACCATCCGTCAGGTCAGCAACAATTGGATAAGTTGGGTCTGCATAGTCTTTAAGAATTACTTTAGTTCCTGATTCAAAACTAGCTACTTGTGAGGCTTTAATACTGAAATTTCCTGCAACTAAAGTCTTGAATCCCAATGGCATTTCAGTATCGTAAGGAATAGCATTCAATCCATTAATAGCCAATTGTTCGCTACCTGCCTGGGTATAAATTTCGGCTATCGATGTCGAGTTATTAAACATTTTTGGTGAATCAAAATTATCATAACTATTCAATGCATCCGGATTGCTGTAAACCACCGTTTCATCTGTGTTTGATCCGTTCGAAACCTGAAGACGCAATATAGTTTGTGAAACTGCATTGGTTGCCTTTGACTTGAAAATCGGATCATTAATCACATTGGGAGTTTCAACCGTACCTGTATTCTGAGAACCTTTGTGTGAACGCATAGCATTTGTAAAATTCAAAGTCCCGGAGTTATATCCGTTATCAACCCGTACCCAGAAAGCCTGCATAGGTGGAATATGACTGTTTACCGTTTTTCCACTATTGCTGATATACATTTTACCTAAATTGTTATAGGTGTCAAACTGATATGTAGTATTATCAATCGTTTTCGTACGCTGCCAGATGGTGGTCAACAAGTGGGTTGATGCTGCCGATACCTGATCCCAATCCAGGTAAGAAGGATATGGATTACCGACTAAATTGAACCCTGCATTTGTCGGAATATCACTACGATTAATAGTCGTGGTAGGCAAAGAACCTGTATTAAGTGTGCCGCTAAAACTAACTACCCCATCAGCAGCCATATTGGCTACATAGCCCTGAGTGGCGGTAAGACCGGTAGTGTTCAGAGAAATAGCTGTCCATGGAGTTTCCGGTAAAACAACACTTCCTTTTGTTTCATCATACCAATACAGTTTATTAGAACCACCTGCCGGATTAAATACTGCCGCTGTTGCAGCATTTACAGGACTACTGATATACCAGTTACGACCGGCAGTGAGATATTGTTGAACAGTGGCAGTACCGGTACTGATTGTTCCACCATTATCAATAAATGTAGCAGTCCCGAGCGTGGCATCACTTTGAAGGGTCAACGCACCAACAACCGACAACGATTGATTTAAATTAAGTGTCAGTTTTGCTCCAGGTGCTACAGTTAAAGCATGAATGGTTGAAGCCTGATTGATAACAAGTTCGCCGGAAGAAACGGTTAGATTTGTATTAAGCAAATCCGTTTCCGATATTCCTGATGCACTGATATTTCCACCAGTACTGCTTGCAGAAGCAGCAGTGATAGAAGCGGTCAATCCACTCGGGAGCGTGCCTGTAAAAATGTATTTTGCTGCTTGTGCTCCTCCCAAAGTTGAACTTGCTGTAACTGTTTTACCGGAACCTATATTGGCATCAGCAAATGTTCCGCTTAAGTTTACTGCATCACCTTCAACAATACCGGTGAATGTACCAGTAATTACTGCTGCTGTTGAGCCGTCATACACTTTATCAGAAGCAGTTGCCGAAGATATAGCTGTTAAGGATTTTGTGTTTACGGTCAGGGTTTGTGAAACATTGGTTGCCGGACTATAATTTGTATCGCCTGCCTGCGAAGCGGTAATTGTTGAGGTGCCAGCTCCCACAATATGAATCTGATCTGAAACAATGGTTGCTACACTGGTATTAGAGCTAGTGTAATGTACACTCAAGCTTGAGCTGGCTGAAGCCCCCGGCGCAAAATCGGCATCTCCATAATTTTTAGTACTCAAAGCTCCAAAAGTTATGGTTTGGGCAGTTGCATATTCTTCTATTTTCATACAGTTAATAAAAGTATTTTGTGCGGCAGGACTAGCATCTGTCAAGGTCAAAGTAAATTGACCTGATCCTGATACATCTAATGGATTAATTAAACCAGTCACGTATGTATTACTATTATTCCCGGTATAAACAGTCGACAAAGTGTATAATGGATCAGTATCTGTAAGTTTATACCCGTTATTACTAAGTATATTATAACCAGTGGTAAGCGAATAAACGGTACCATAAGAGAGGGATGCAGCTGTATTAGATGCATTTAGAGTTCCAATTGTAGTAGCAGCCCCCACAATGGTATATCTGGTTGTTTTTAATATATCACCAGCACGAGATGCAAAAATCTTAAACTTATAGCGTTTTGCAGGGTTTAATCCTGTGATTTTGAATGCTGAATTACTGGTAGATGAACCAAACCAAAAATCTTCAGTAGCAGTACCAATAGCAAGGTCTGTGTCACTACCTCCGGCGGTAAACTGAGAGGCATATGGTGTTCTTAAACCTCCGTTTGATAATCCTGCAGCGGTGAATCCCACAGTAGTTGTTAAAGCATACGTTGAAGCTGTATTTGCGGTATTTACTAAACCGGAAACAGAAGCATTCGCAGCAGGGCCAGTAATATTATTCCAATAATTTCCTTTAGCGTCAGGTGATGATGTTATATCACCAGCTGAACCAGTAACTGGTCCAAAGTCGAAAAGAAAACTTTGATTTACCGACAGAACTGAACTTACCGTTAATGTTTGTGGTATGCTGGTAGCTGCATTATAAATAGTATTTCCCGCTTGTGAAGCGGTGATAGTAGAGGTTCCCGAACCTACTATCGTTATCGTACTTCCACTTACCAATGCCACGTCGGTATTGGAACTTGTCAACGTGACTGCCAGTCCCGAAGTACTCGATGGTGAAACCGTGAAAGGGGCATCTGCATCGGTTTTAGAGCTAAGTGCTCCGAAAGTAATGGTTTGATTTTGTTTATTTACGGTCAATGTCTGAATTACATTAGGAGCTGCAGAATATGTGCTGTTTCCTGCCTGAGATGCTGTAATATCGGTAGTTCCACCGCCTACAATAGTAACTGTACTTCCCGAAATGGTAGCTACAGCAGTATTGGAACTGCTATACGATACCGTTAATCCTGAAGTGGCAGTGGCTGTTAGATCAAAGGGTGCATCGCCGGTAGTTTTAGCAGACAATGCTCCAAATGTAATGGTTTGTGCTGTCAGTGAAGCACTCACATTCAATGTTTGTGGCACGCTTGTGGCAGCTTCGTATGTAGCATCTCCGTCTTGAAAAGCCGTGATAGTTGTATTTCCTACCCCTACGATTTGAATTTTCCCGTCAACAATTATAGCGACAGATGGGCTGGAACTTTCATACCTTACTGCCAATCCCGAACTGGCAGTTGCACCGGGTGCATAGTCTGCATCACCAACAGCTTTTGATGTTAAAGTAGCAAAGCTAATGGTTTGAGTTCCTTTATACTCTTCCATTTTCATGCAATTGAGAAAAGTATTTTGAGCGGTAGGACTTGCATCTGTCAATGTTAAAGTAAATTGACCTGAGCCAGACACATTTAATGGAGTAATATAATCAGTCACATAGGTATAACGATTATTCCCGGTATATGCAGTCGACGTTGTGTAAGAACCACCACTGGTAAGTTGATACCCATTATTGCTATTAGCATTATAGCCCGTAGCAAGTGAATAAACGGTACCATACGAAAGAGATGCAGCGGTGTTAGATGAGTTTAGTGTTCCAACAGTTGAAGCAGCACCAACAATGGTATACCTGGATGTTTTCACAATATCACCCGTGCGAGAACCAAAAATCTTAAACTTATAACGTTTTGCAGGGTTTAATCCTGTGATTTTAAATGCAGGCGAAGTAGCAGATGTTGCATACCAGAAATCTTCGGTAGCAGTAGCTATTGCAAGGTCAGTATCACTACCCCCGGCAGTAAACTGAGAGGCATAAGGTGTTCTTAGTCCTCCATTTTGTAATCCATTGGGGACGAATCCTGCTACAGTTGTTGTTAATGCATAAGTTGAAGCTGTATTGGCAGTATTTACTAATGCGGTAAAAGCTACACCCGCTGCAATACTATTGCTACCCGTACCGCTAGCAATGTTATTCCAATACTTACCATTAGCATCAGGTGATGGTGTAATGTCACCATTATTAGTTGGCGTAGTGGCTACAGGTCCAAAGTCGAAAAGAAAACTTTGCGATAATGTTTGAGCATTCAAGCTCACTAAGCCTGCCATTAAGCCGAATAAAAAGAATAGTTTTTTCATGATATTAAATTTAAAATTAACACAATAGTCGAATGGAGATTGTAGCAACTTATTTAAGTTACAAAAATATAGGTATAGCAATTGCCGGAATTACACAATTCAGTCAAATGATTATACTTTCTTGAACATTTATGCTCTGTTTTATCAAAAAATACCATCCTGAATAATTGTCAGAATGGTATTTGCTTAATTAAAAGCTATTTAAGATAATTTATTAATATTTACAATGCATTTCCAATTGTTATTTTTTGAACAGTTCGTGTGTCTGAACTCTTTAAACGAACGATATAAACACCATTTGATAAGCCTGATAATTCAATTGTCTCATCAGCATTTATTCGATAACTTCTCACTATTTTCCCTGAAAGTGATATCAACTCCAGCCATCCTTCGCCTTTGCATTTTATGTATAAGCTATGTTGTGCCGCTGAATAACGAATTTCTGAATCTGCAGGCTTATTTACTTCAGTTCCGGAAATAAGATAATTTTTAACCAATGTGATGTCATCAATATAAAAACTGAAAGCTGATTTATTCGACCATGCTTCGGGAAACAACACTATCCTGTCGTAGGTATTACTGCTTATTGATGACACATCCATAGATAGTTCCTGCCACTTATTGGGAGTTGTGTAAGCAAGATTCAACGTCATGGATTGATTAATAGTACTGTTGGTTTGGTCTTCCAGCTTCCCGGAAGTAAAATTAAATGCTTTTGATGCGTATACTTTAAAGTTAATTTTATCGCGTATTATTGTATTAATTTTATCAACAGCTGTAAATGTAATACCTCCTACATTCCTCAACGGTACGGAAACGAGTCCTACTTTCGCTGTACCACTTGGATTGTTAACGGTTGTAATCGTATTGCTGCTAAATCCACTCATTGGCGAAATCACATTATCGAAATTACAAACGATGATATTGCTTCCATAAGTTGGAATATAATTATCTACAATACTTACCCCATCGGCCATCACATACATGGAAGGTAAATCCTTACTAAACAAACTAACAGGACTAGTATACATAGTCATAAAATCAGTCACTGATGCCTGTCCGCTGAAAACTGAATAGTAATGTGTTCCTGTCAGGCTAGGATCATATTTATTTCGCCACATAACCACCATACTAACCCGTTGCCCGCTAAGTGGAGCAAGTATTTGCTTCGTCCAATAGTCAGTACAATCAGACCCATCCGCATTTATTATTCCTTCTATTCCCGTTTCAGTTACTCCACAGGGTTTTTTCTTTAGTTGTGATAGTATGGAAAGATTTAAAAGATTTTCCTTAAATGCATCAGTATAAAGTCCATGATAGCAATCCATGCCAATAAAATCCACATAATCATCTCCCGGCCAGCGGAATAGAATGTCATTAATGGTTTGAAGTCCATCCAATTGAGGTGATATGGCATAAATAAACTGATGAACGCCTTTGGTATCGCGTAAATAAGATACTGTAAAACGCCAGAGATTTATAAATTCTTCTTGCGTAGTACAGGTAGATCCCCACCACGACCAGGATTGAGTATGTTCATGGAAAGGGCGAAAAATAATTGGGATTAAATTCCCCTGATTGTCTTTTAATGTTGCCGCAAAAGCCGCCAGTCTATCGAGCCATAGCTTAAAACGAATATTGGTGGCGCTACCATTGGTCACAATTTGTTTTGCTACTGTAGTATTTGAAACATCCCAGGCATCACCATTGGTGATTGGGTTGTTTAAATGGCAACATGCAGTAATCACCTCACCACGAGCACGGGCTTCCTTAATAACTCGTAAACGAATAGGATTATCGGTATTATTATTACATCGGTCATCCATCACTTCGGCAAAGTCCACACTGAAAACTCCGGGATAATCGCCACAAACATCTTTTGTATCAGAACCACCGGCCACATTGTACCATTTCCTGCCATAAATCAAGTCGTCGTGATGTCCAAACATAAATCCTTTTTCGGGGATTTTCCACAACTGGGAGTAAAGTGCTTTGGTTTCTGCCGTGCTGCTTTTATCCAGCAAACACAAAGTATCCGGTATAATTGCACTTATTTTTGATTCAATCTGCTCAGGCAATCCATTTACCTTACCCTTTCCCATCAAAGTAGTTGCAAACAAAAAAAACAGAGTAAAGAGTTGTAAAAGCTTCTTCATTTTTTCACTTTATAGAATAGAGGCCATCCCAAATATTGATTTAAGACAGCCTCTTCTATTTGAATTCTTTTCTTTTTCTACTGAATTACAATTTATTGCTGACAATTATTTTCTGTATGTCCTGCCTTCCTGAATTCTTAAGGCGAACAAGATAAACTCCATTCTTTATATCCGATAATTCTAAAGTTGTATCACCGTGCATATTTACACTTTTTGTTACAACTCCCGTAAGTGTTATCAATTCCAGCAAGCCATCTCCCTCACATTTTATGTTCAACGTGTTTTGTAATGAAGAGTAATACACAGAAGTTTTAGCATCAGACGCTATATCAACAGCAGAAACAATTCCATTCTTTACTAAGGTAATGTCGTCGATATAAAATGTAAAAGCGGGTTTACTCTGCCACGCCTCAGCAAACAAGACAATATTACTATAGGTATTAGTAGTTACTGCAGAAATATCCATGGTCAACGTTTGCCATTGATTAGGAGTAGTGTAAGCAGGATATAATCCCAATGCTGTATTTATGGCATTGTTTGTCTTGTCTTCCAGTTTCTCAAAATTAATGGTAAATGCCTGTGAAGCATATACTTTAAAGCTGATTTTGTTATGAGTAGCTGTATTAATTTTATCAATAGTATTAACTGCTATTCCGCCGGCATTATTTGCAGGAACAGATACAACTCCCACATTTCCTGTGCCATTCGGATTAATTGTTGTTGAAATAGTATTGCTACTAAACCCACCCATTGTCGCAATCACATTATCGAAATTACAAACAATCACATCCTTTGAATAATCAGGCACATACTTCGCCACAAACGTAACATTGTCAATGTACATATCAAAAGATGGCTTGTAATCATAAACCGCAACTTTCAGTGCTATCTTGTCATACGTTCCTGCACTACCAGCCGTCATAGCACTCAGCGGAATATAAATATCCTGCCACGCATTGGCACCGGTATATTTATACGTACCAGTCCAATCTTCGGATGAAGTCCAGGCCGGCGTAATGAGTCCAGGCACAAAACGATAGTTAGTTTCAGTTGACTTCACACTAATTTTCAAAAATTGATACGGATTTACATCAAAACCGGCAGGTAGCGAAAAATAAATGTATTCGCCGGTATTATTAGCAGGAACAGTAATAACTCCTGTACCGTTGACTGTGGTCATTGTACTTCCAAAAGAACCAGAAACACCCGTATAACACGTAATATCATTAAAATTATTCAATACTAAATCAGCAGAATAAACGCTGAAACTACAAAGAGTAATAAAAAGAAGAGTAATAGTTTTTTTCATAATAATTTGATTTTAAATGTTTGAATTAATTGCTAAAGGATCGTCTGAATGGTAAAAGTTGATCGTTGTTAATGTTGATTTTTAAAATAAATAATTAACGATACAAAAATAGATGTGATTTTTCATTGTTTGTTACAGAATTCAGTCAATTGATTATACTTTCTTGAATAGTTATGCTCTGTTTTTCAAAAAAAATACCATCCTGAATTACGATCAGGATGGCATTTGCCTTATTAAAAGCTATTTAATATAAATTTATAATGGTTACAATGCGTTTCCAACTATTATTTTCTGAACAGCCCAAGTACCTGAATTCTTCAGTCGAACAATGTAAACACCATTTTGAATGTCCGATAATTTTAATGTTGTGTCTCCGTGAATATTTACAGTTTTTGTCACAACTCCCGTAAGTGTTATCAATTCCAGCAATGCATCTCCATCGCATTTTATGTTCAACGTGTTTTGAAGTGAAGTGTAAAACATTGAAGTTTTAGAATCAGACGCTATATCAACTGCAGTTAGTCCTTTTTTCATCAATATAATGTCGTCTATATAAAACGTAAAGGCGGGTTTACTCTGCCATGCCTCAGCAAACAACACTATTTTATCGTATGTATTGCTGGCTACTGCTGAAATATCCATTGACAGTTCTTGCCATTCGTTAGGGGTTGTGTAAGCTGGATACAATCCCAAGGCTGCATTTATGGCACTGTTTGTCTTGTCTTCCAGTTTCTCAAAATTGATCGTAAATGCTTGCGATGCCAACACTCTAAAGTTAATTTTGTCGTGTGTTGTTGTATTTATCTTATCAACAGTATTAAAGGTGATACCGCCATCATTATTTGCAGGCACAGACACTGTTCCAATATTTCCAGTACCATCAACATTAATTGTTTGAGAAATAGTATTATTGCCCCAAGCTCCCATTGGCGCAATTACATTGTCGAAGTTACAAACAATCACATTTTTTGTGTAATCAGGCACATACTTAGCCATAAACGTAACATTGTCGATATACAAATCAAACGAAGGCTTCGAATCATAGGCGGCTATTTTAATGGCTATCTTATCATAAGTTCCCGCAGTACCTGCAGTCATACCACTCAATGCAATATAAATATCCTGCCATGCTCCGGCTCCTGTGTATTTATAAGAGCCATTCCAATCCGACGATTCGGTCCATTCCGGAGTTAATAATGAAGGAACAAAACGATAATTTGTTTCGGTTGACTTCACTGAGATTTTTAAAAACTGATACGGATTTACATCAAACCCGGCAGGTAGTGAAAAATAAATATATTCACCGGTATTATTAGCTGGAACTGTAATAACTCCTTCACCGTTAACAGTGTTCATTGTACTTCCAAAAGAACCTGAAGTACCTGTAACACAGGTAATGTCATTAAAATTATTCAATACCAAATCAGCAGAATAAACGCTGAGACTACAAAGAGCGATAAATAGAAGAGTAATTGTTTTTTTCATAAGATTTTAATTTTAATTGTTTGAATTCTATGGAAACAGATCATTAATATGCTAAAATGATGCCGAATAAACAATGATTTTTCCATTGAATAATCAACGCTACAAAAATAGATGTGATTTTTCATTGTTTATTACAAAATTCAGTCAAATGATTATACTTTTTTGAACACTTATATGTATCAAAAAGTCTTTTGGAAGTGTCTTTCTTATTGTATAACTAGGTTTTCGCATTTATATATATGATTGATTGGTAATCGGGTGTTTTGCACTGTTTACTCTTAACAGCTCCTGCCTAATGAGCATACAACATCCCGGGAATCGGGACTGTCCATAGTTTAATAGACCATCAGGCGGGGCTCAGAAAGTAATATGACATTGTTGCTAATATAATTGAAAGGTATTTTCATAAGTAAGCAAAGAAATCCCTGACTATTTGTTTCAAAGAGTACAATTTCGGATAAAAAATGTCTTTATTGGAAAAACAAAACAAGAATGTATAAATTAGGAATATTAGGATTGGGTGAAGGTCGCAGCACCATGTCGGCGGCTCTGCAAAGCGACAAATGGGAACTTAAAACCATCTGCGATCTCAACGAAAACCTTTGCAAGCAACGCGCAAAGGAATTTGATTTTCATAACTATAGCACCCGTTATGAGGATTTACTGGAAGATCCCGAAATTGATGTAATCGGCATTTACACCCCCGATAAATTTCACGCCCAACATATTAAAATGGCGCTGCAGGCCGGCAAACATGTGGTTTGTACCAAGCCACTGATTGACGACCTGAGCCACGTGCAGGAACTGATTGAGCTCTGTGAGCAAAGCGGTAAACGTGTGTTTGTGGGACAAAGCAGTCGCTTTTTCGAACCCATGAAACGCCAGCGTGCCGACTACGAAGCGGGTGAAATTGGCGAACTGGTAACCGTGGAAGCGTATTACCATGCCGACCATCGCTGGTTTCTGGGCAAAGGCTGGTCGCTCGAAGAATCGTTTAAATGGCTATATGGCGGCATGAGTCACCCGATAGATCTGGTTCGCTGGTATTTGCCCGATATTGTGGAAGTGATGGGTTACGGCATGTTGAGTCCCAACGGAAAAGCAGGCGGGCTGAAAAATGCGGATACCATGCATTTCATTCTGAAAGCAGCCGATGGTCGCATTGCCAGGGTAAGTGGTGTGTATTCAGGTCCGGTGCAACCAACTGTACGTGACAGCGAGATGAGCTGTATTTTACGGGGCACCGAAGGTTGCAGTCAGGGTGATTATATGGATTTGCGCTATGCCATCACGACCAAAACAGGTGAAGAAAAACTGATTACTTTCGACCACAAGCTGAAACATTATTTCCGTTTTGAAGGAAAATCGCATCATGCAGGAGAGTATCAGAATTACTACGAATACTTTGCCGATTGTCTTGACTCCGGTCAGACTGCTTACCCCGATTTAAAAGAAGGAATTGGCACTGTGGCCGTTATGCAAGCTATGGACGAATCGCTCCGAACCGGTATACCCGTAAAAGTAAAAATCTGAAAAGAGGTTTTTCCGTAAATTTCTTATTTATTCGGAAACGAAAATATTTCCCGCTGATTCCGCTGATTTTCGCAGATAATTCTGCGCTTATCAGCGTAATCTGCGGACAAAAAAATTACAGCCCGCTTATATTTCTGCCCGGCAGGATTCTTCTGCTACCCGCTCTTTCATTTTCAAACAGCTGACAAACATAGCTTTGTAATCATTCCAACCAAATACCATAATCATGGTATATAAAAATACCCCATCATTGCGATTGTGGGCAATGCCGAATGCCTCTATCTTTGCAGCAACAAATCACCAAATCATCACATCAACAAATAAACAACATGGCAAAGATTGCAAAAAACCTCACGGAACTGATTGGAAATACTCCATTGCTCCAACTTTCAAATTATGCTTCGAACAAAGGACTGGAAGCTAATGTAATTGTAAAACTGGAATCGTTTAACCCTGCAGGTTGCGTGAAAGAACGCATTGCCCTAGCCATGATTGAAGATGCTGAAGCAGCAGGAATTCTGAAAGCCGGTGTTGAAATTATTGAACCTACCAGCGGAAATACCGGTATTGGTCTGGCAATGGTAGCTGCCGTAAAAGGATATAAACTTACACTGACCATGCCCGAGACCATGAGCGTGGAACGTCGTAACTTATTGAAAGCCCTTGGCGCAAACCTGGTTTTGACTCCCGGTGCGAACGGGATGAAAGGTGCCATTGCACGTGCTATTGAACTGCATGAAGAAAATCCTGATTCTTATATTCCACAACAATTTGAAAATGCCTCTAATCCAAAAATTCATAATACAACTACCGGTCAGGAAATTTGGAACGATACAGATGGCAAAGTGGACATTTTTGTTGCCGGTGTGGGAACAGGTGGAACTATCAGCGGTGTAGGTGCTTATCTGAAATCAAAAAATCCAGGCATTAAAATAGTAGCAGTTGAACCTGCTGATTCTCCAGTACTTTCAGGTGGAGGTCCCGGTCCTCACAAAATTCAGGGTATCGGTGCCGGATTTATTCCTAAAAACTATGATCCGAATGTCGTTGACGAAATTCTTCAGGTGAGCAACGATAACGCTATCCTTACTTCACGTCAGTTGGCACAACAAGAAGGATTGTTAGTAGGAATCTCTTCGGGAGCAGCAGCTTATGCAGCCACTATCCTGGCTCAACGTCCCGAAAATAAAGGTAAAAACATTGTCACATTGCTACCTGACACCGGTGAACGTTATCTTTCAACTTTGCTTTACGCATTTGAAGAATACCCACTGTAAACAACAGTAAGCGTTAAGCAGTAAGCGGTAAACATCAAAAGGTAAGAGGCAGCAAAATGTTGGTCTCATTAGGCGACATTTGCCTCTTACTCCAAGTATTTTTAAGGTATAAATCAGAAAACCACAATCATTATGGCAGGATTTTCAGCATCATTTCACAAGGCTTTGGCCAAAATATTAAATATCAAATCAACAAAAGAAACAAATAACACAGCAAATAAAGAAGAAATTATGGCAGCAAACGAATTAAAATTTGAAACATTACAAGTACATGCCGGACAGGTAGTTGACGGAACAACAAAAGCGCGCGCAGTACCAATTTACCAGACAAGTTCATACGTTTTCGACGATGCAGCCGATGGGGCTGATCTCTTCGCATTGCGTAAATTCGGGAATATCTATACCCGTTTGATGAACCCAACCACTGATGTATTTGAAAAACGTATTGCTGCTCTTGAAGGTGGTGTAACTGCTCTGGCAACTTCATCGGGTCAGTCGGCTCAGTTCCTGGCTATCAACAATATTGTTCAGGCCGGTGACAATTTCGTTTCCACCTCACACTTATACGGTGGAACCTACAACCAGTTCAAAAATCAGTTTAAACGTCTTGGTGTGGTTGTAAAATTCACTGCCGACGACAAACCGGCAACTTTTGAAGCCCTGATTGACGAGAACACCAAAGCTCTTTATCTGGAAACGATCGGAAATCCTGATTTGAACATTCCTGATTTTGAAGCAATAGCAGCTGTTGCCGACAAACACGGTATTCCATTAATCGTGGATAACACGTTCGGTGCAGGTGGAGCTATCTTCCGTCCGATTGAACACGGTGCAACCATAGTGGTGGAATCGGCTACCAAATGGATTGGCGGTCACGGAACTTCGTTGGGCGGTGTAATTGTCGACAGCGGAAAATTCAACTGGGGCAACGGAAAATTCCCTTCATTTACTGAGCCATCTGACAGTTACCACGGACTGGTATTCTGGGATGTATTTGGTTTCGATGGTCCGTTTGGAAACATTGCATTCAACATTCGCGCCCGTGTAGAAGGTCTTAGAGATTGGGGAAATGCTATCAGCCCATTCAATTCATTCCTGTTACTGCAGGGACTTGAAACACTTTCATTGCGGGTTGAACGTCATGTTTCAAATGCATTGGAACTGGCTACCTGGTTGGAAAATCATCCGGCTGTGGAATATGTAAATTATCCCGGATTGAAGAGCAGTCCATATCATGCATTAGCCAATAAATACTTGAAACGTGGTTTTGGTGGTGTGCTTTCGTTTAAACTGAAAGGTGATGCGGAAAAAGCGGATAAACTGATTGACAGTCTGAAACTGATCAGCCACCTGGCTAATGTGGGTGATGCCAAATCCTTGATTATTCATCCCGCAGCTACTACCCACGAACAACTTTCGCCCGAAGATAAAGTATCAGCCGGTGTATTCCCCGGATTGCTTCGTATATCTGTTGGTATTGAGCACATAGCCGATATCAAAGCTGATCTTGAACAGGGATTTGAAGCGATAAAATAATTTTCTTTTGTTAGTATTTAGTTAGTAGAAAAATGCTCCCCAAGTGATTGGAGAGCATTTTTGTTCAAAACCATACTCATTACTAAAACTACAATAGAAACATTGGTTGACTATGTTTCTATTGTGGTTTAAATATTTAATAAAAATCCGTTTTTTAATCCATCGAATAAAGCAATTCCAACCCCTGCTTCCATTCATAATGACCCGACAGATCATTTATATGACCTGCCTGACCAATATTGACCAATTCGCTGCCCCAACTATGAGCATAGAATTCTGCTTTTTCGATAGTAGCCCAGGGGTCGTTGGTGCTGGCAACAAGTTTGGTCCGAAAATTCAGTTTGCTCAATGGAATTTCTGCAAACAACTTTTTCTGAAGTTTTCCATGCAACAGGTCGGTATCAGGTGGTGCAACCAACAAAGCTGCTTTAATATTTCGGTTGTAGCGCTTAGCCCATTCGGCCACCATCAGACAACCCAGACTATGCGCTACCAGCACAACAGATTCATGTTCATATTCAGCAAGGGTGTAATCAAGGGTTGAAGTCCAGTCATCTATATTCGGATTATTCCAGTCCTTTTGAACAATCCGTTGAAAATTTTCGCCCGATTTCTCAAGCCAGCTTTGCCAGTGGCTTTCGCCTGATCCTCCATAACCGGGAATTATAAAATAGTTTGTCATATCTTTGTAAATTATTTTACAAAGATAGAAATCTCGATAGGTCTTTGAAATACCTTTCAACAGGGATTTTTATACCATAAGTAGGGTAAAGGTTGACCAACTATAATAAACTTTAGGAATATACTTTTAGATCGTACAATATACCAACTGACAGCACATAAACCACTACTATGTGTTAATTGTTGGTTTTTTTACTCGTTTTAAATCCAAACAGGATGTTCATTGCGTCTAATCAGAAAACAATTATTATTTTTACACTTAAAATTTTACGATTATGAAACGAATTGGATTATTTTTATTGGCTTTGACATTATTTATCGGGGCTAATGTAACAGCTTCTACTATCGATATGGATAGTTTGAAAGACGAAATTGTGAAAACTTCGAAAGAAATTCAGGATCAGAAGAAAGACTCGATTATGTTGTCGAAACTTTCACCCAACCAACTTCTTGAACTTAAAAAAGGAGAGCAGGAAGTTGAAAAACAAAAGATTGAAGCTGAAAGACATGCCGAAATGCCTTTACCAAGCTTTATTATTTTTCTGATTTGTGCATTACCATTTCTTTTTGTCGGAACTATTATTGTTGTGAATGTGCGTCACAAAAACAAGGAATCTCAACGTAAGTACGAATTGTACACTAAATCGCTTGAAATGGGACAAACCATTCCGGAAAACTTCTTTGATGAACCGAAAAAAGCAAATCCGGCTTCGAATCTGAAACGAGGTATTATTTGGCTTGCAGTCGGTCTGGCAGTTTTAATTTCTTTTGTTATCATGCACAAACAGAATGGTTTGATACTGGGAATAGTACCTGCCTTTGTGGGCGCCGGTTACCTGATTGTACATTTTCTTGATAAGCCAAAATCAGATTCAAGCGCTGAATAACCATGAGCAACACGGATGATATCCGCTGGGTCACACAGGTTGCTTTGCTTGGCGACAAAAAAGCTTTCGATAAACTAACCTGCAAATACCAATCGCCTATCCGTCGGTTCTTTCTGAACCTGACGGCAGGCGATGGCCCGCTAAGCGATGATCTGGCACAGGAAACCTTTATCAAAGCATACCTTAATATCACTGCTTTTAAAGGAATTTCAGGCTTTTCCACCTGGTTGTACCGCATTGCTTACAATGTATATTACGACTCGGTACGAGCGCAAAAAAAATATGCCGATATCAACGAATGGGAAATTGATAGTCAGCATCAAACGCAAAATGAATTCTCGGCTGAGAAGATGGATATTTACAAAGCAATACAATTTCTGAGGAAAGAAGAACAAACTGCCGTGTTATTGTTTTATATGGAAGACAAAACGCACCCTGAAATTGCTAAAATAATGAATTGTCCACTTGGAACTGTGAAAACATACATTCTAAAAGGAAAAGAAAAACTATCTTTGTATCTCACAAACGCAGGATATGGAAACTAACGATAAACTGCTGAAACAATTTTTCAGCGAACAAAAACAGGAAATTGCTGATAACGGTTTTTCGAACCGTGTGATGCGAAACTTACCTGAAACAACTGACCGCAGCTGGATTGTATGGGTTTTTGCAGCTTTCGGAATGGCTATTTTTACCTACTTCGGACTGACAAGCGGACTATTCGAACATTCTATTTCTCTGTTGTTTAAGTCTGTTCCGTATTATTATCTATTAGCTGGTATTGCTTGCTTTCCTTTACTGGGAACTGCCGGATATTATCTGGCTCAAAACAAAAATTATCAGGTGATTTGATTCGCCTGATAATTTTCATAAACTGATTTGAAATTGATTATTTCAGTTTCAAAATACCCTTTTCTTTCAACTCATTGGCAGCCAGTTTAGCAAACTGATATGCTCCTTCTTTCTTTAGGTGCGTGTCATCCGAATTTACATACAAAACAGCTTTTGACTTCTCAGATCCATAGCTTTCAAGCAGTTTTTTCGTAGAAGCTGTCAAGTCAATTAATGGAACTTTCAGTTCACGAGCTACACTTTTCATAGCTGTCACATAATTCAGCGTTGAATCGCCAAGCACTTCCGATAAATTATGTTGAGCTTTCTGAGTCAGTTTTTCATCCTTGAAATATCGCCGCACAACCGGTGTAATCAGTACGGGAATTGCTCCACGTTCACGGGTTTCATTCACATAAAGTTTGAGGTATTTCTGAAATAATCCCCAGGGAGCAGTTCCGCGTGCTGTTGAATCTTTTTCGTCAGTATCCAGTCCGTTTTGCTTTTCGTCATTATGACCAAACTGAATGAAAACGATGTCACCCGGCTTCAACTCATTCCGGAGTTTTACCCACAGTTCTTTGTAAAAGGATTTCGAACTTCTTCCGTTTCTGGCAGCGTTTTTCAGGGTTACATCGGTATTCAGGAACTTTGGAAAAAGTTGACACCAACCGCGTTGTTCGTTTGCGCCACTGTATTTGATGGTATCGTAATCGGCCATAGTCGAATCGCCGATAGAAAAAACACGTGTTTTAGCCTGTGTAAAACTAAATGCAAGTATGAATAAAATTATAAATCTTACTTTCATTAAATCGTAAATTGTAAATGAATAAATTGTAAATTATTTTGTCGGATTCCAGTTATCGTAGCCTTTCAATACATTTTCAACAGTAAATTCGGCTGCCTCTTTTTTCGTCAGTAATTTAATCCATGCCAGACGTCCTGAAGTGACTGCACCCTCGCCTGTATTGTTGTATTCCATGTAGCGGGCAGTCTTTTCATTTTCAGGATTTTTCCAGTTGTCCCAGCCAATAGGCCTAATTCCTTTTGGTAATTGACAATTCATAAATAAAGTCATTGCAAAGGCTCTCCACGGACGACCCAGGTATTCATTTGTTACGCTATCGGCAAGCATTATTTTACAGTTATTCAAAATATAGCCGTATTTAATATTCTCGGGCGTGCTGGCGGCAGTAATATACGAATTTCGCTTGCAAAGAATCGAACAACCTTCAAACCAGGCTGTCGATGGTCCGAAAATAAAATCGGTTGTGCCTTCAATAGAGCAATTCAAAAAATACTGACGGGCATTTTGTTTTCCGGTATAAATTGTATCCTGATTTCCCCGAAAACGACAGTTCAAAAACACAGCCCGGTCACCTTCCACATGCAAAGCAACCGCTTGCCCCATTTGTGCAGCCGTATTTTCAACTGTCAGATTTTCGAGCCGGATATCATTTCCACAAATTTTGAATGTGTAGGTTTTAAAAGTCCCCATCTTGCGAATGTTGGCGTGGTCGTCGTAATTAATAATGGTTTGGTCGCGGTCTTCACCTATCAGCCTCACGTTACAAACGTAGCTGGGAATTTCCAGTTTCTCTTTGTAAAACCCTTTTTTGATAAAAATGCTGACTGTTCCGGCTGGATTAAATGCACGCACTGAATCAATGGCTTGCTGAATATTCCGGAAATTTCCGGTTCCATTGCGGTCAACAATTATGTCGTAATGTTGTTGTGAATAGCCAAACCGGGCAATCAAAACAAACACAAATAACAATATGTTTTTTTTCATACACGAAGTTTAAATGACAATTTTAATGCTGGAAACAGTTGAATCAGAGCCAACTGCTGAAATAATAAAAATTGATGACGACAAGCCTGAAGCATCCAAACTAAATTTTTGAGTATCGCAGGGAATACTTTTGAGCAATCGTCCACTCAAATCACGTAACAAGATTCTGTTCATAGTTGTCGGTGATGTAATTTCGATTTGATGTAATTTCGAACAATAAACCGCTGTAATAATAGCTGAATTGGGAATAATGGGTGTAAATAAGCCGGTTTGAAGATTGGTAACCGGTTTTGCTAATTCATTCAGATAGATTTCCACGTTGCTATATTTCCCATCTAGTGTTGTTGTGATTCCATCAGCTGGATTATTCGGATTTAGTCCATGAGCAGTTTCCCAACTGTCGGGCATTCCATCACTATCCGTATCTAAAGGAACTGTATTCACTTCGAAAGTATATGTTGGCCATCCACCCACATCTTTCTGCGAATCAATAAATCCACCCGTACTACCGTTGCTGCCGGCAGAACAGGAAACTGTTCCGTTCAGGATATTATTTGCCACACGGACATCAACAGCATCACGCTTAAGGCTTGCGCCTGCATATGATGTTACAGAAGTATAGGCATCGTTAGCTGTTTGAGTTGTAATTATTGGTGCGGGAAATGGCACAGTTGATTCTAAATCGGTTATGCTTTTCGTGCCAAGACTATTTGGCTGAAAACCAAGCCAGTTATTGGAAGTAACTGCCGGGTAATTTTTCATGATATTTCCATTCAGATAAAATGTTCCCCAAACTCCTGCAGGCTGACTATTCGTTCCGGTATCGCCATTCGGACTAAAAATACGGTAGGTTGCGCTTGAACCTGTTGCAGCAGCAGAACGGTAATAATTATTGATCATATTAAATCGACCACCTTCGCCGGCATAACCTGAATTTGAGCCCCAATTATAAATTACATTGTTTATAAAGTTTACGAGTTCGGTTGAGGCACTGTTGGTATAACGACTTCCGCAGAACCGCGGATTACGGCTGTCGTGAAAAGCCAGGATATTATGATGAAAAGTCGCAGGTTCACCACCCCAGATTCCGCCATAGCCATGTGCACCTTTGGAATGAATAGAGTTCCGCATACTTTCAGCCATCACGCACCATTGCAAGGTAAAACGTTTATTGTCGTAAAAAGATGAGCATTCATCAATATTCCAACTCATAGAACAATGGTCAATAATAACATCAGTCATATCACGCCCCCAAATGGCATCAGCACCATCCCAACTATATGAAGTATTACCTGCAAGCTTGTCCGCTTCGGCAGCTTCATCGCCCATTCTAAACCGCATAAAACGGATAATCACATTATTTGCCTGAAGCACAACGGAATAATTTTTTAAACAAATTCCATCACCCGGAGCACTTTGCCCGGCAATGGTCAGATTGGCATTTTTTATTCGAAGTTCGGAAGTCAAAGGAATTAAACCGGCCACTTTAAACATAATAGTCCGAGCGCCGGATTGCTCAATCGCCCAACGTAATGTTCCTACAGTTCCGTCGTCAGTTAGTTTGGTTACATAAAGAATTATACCTCCACGGCCACCGGTTGTGTACATTCCATCGCCTTCAGCTGTAGGGAAAGCTGGAGTTTGAGCCTGAACAGTAGCAGTAAAAAATATTAAAACCAGAAAGAATATATTTCTCATTTTTTTATTTCTTCAACAAAACACTAAGCATGATAAATGGTCCAACTGCCTTCGGATCGTTGTCACGCTTAGGCTCTGAAATATAATACTGATAGCTTCCGTCGCGAAAGCGGGGTTCGCCACCAAGTCCGGCAACCATACAAACATCAGTCAATGAAATTGTTCCATCAGTGTTTTCTCTGATAAATCGTTTCACAAACTGCTCGTATGCTTTTAATCCTTTGCTTAAATATTCTTTTGGCAAATATCCCTTCTGAGCTCCTTTTACCCAACTGTAAATAAACATGGCTGAGCCGGATGATTCAACGTAATTTCCCTCTGCACTAACTTTATCCGTCACCTGATACCACATGCCTGTTTTTGAGTCACGGTACTTCTCGAGTGATTTACTCAAATCGGTCAGTATGTTGATTATTTCAGGACGTTTAGGATGATCTTTGGGAAGGTAATCAAGCACATCTACCAGTGCCATCATATACCAGCCCATGCTACGACTCCAAAAATTGGGAGAACAACCCGTTTGAGCATTCGACCATTTTTGCTGGTGGCTTTCGTCCCACCCGTGATAATATAGTCCACTTTTCGGATCAAAACTGTGTTTTGCCATGGTTAGAATCTGATTGGCCACATCGTCAAAAATCTCTTTTTCTCCAAAACGGTAGGCATATTCTGCTAAGAATGGTGAGGCCATGTAGATACCATCGAGCCACATCTGATTCGTATATATTTTCTTATGCCAAAAACCTCCCTCGCTTGTACGTGGATGCGTTTTCATTTGGTTACGAAGCAAATCCATCGCTTTTTTAAGCTTTTCTTCCTTGGTCTTGGCATAAAGGTCGAACAAAATTTTAGCGGAATTCAGCTTGTCAATATTATAATCCTGAACTTTATAGCCGGTTATACTGCCATCCTGTGCTATTAAAGTATCGGTATAACTTTTCACATAATTGAAATACTTTGGATTTGCTGTTTGCTTCCAAACCATGTAAATAGCCTGAAGTTCCAGTCCGTTACAATAATCCCATTTAGGCTTTTTGGCAAAGTCGGTCATCCAGCTTTCCGGCATACGTTTTATTTCAGAATCGGCCATCCACACCGAGTATGGCTTAGCAGCTGATACGAGTCCCGTGAAAACGAAAAAGAAGTAGAAAAAAGGAAGAATTAATCTGATTTTTGACATGATAGTATTTTTAGGAGATTTACAAACTTTAGCAGTTGCAAATTTCCATAATTTTGAGCAGATTATAGGGGAAAAATTGATTTTTAATGCGTAAAAATTGAGATATAAATTTCATTATGTGTAAACTAACAGTACCGAATTGAATTTTATTAGCTTTCGATCAATAAAATGGTTCGCTGATTAATTTAAACTACTAACACGAAACCAATCAAAATCTGCATAACCTGAATCGTTCAACCATTGGGGACGTTGACAGAAAATTCCAACTTTCGCTCCAACCCATTTCCCTTCGGAAGCAATAAACGGATTCCCGAAAGTCACAAAATTTTCTCCGTTATAACTATAGCTGAACAGGCAGCTTGCCTGAGGTTGCCTTATATTTTCCTTATTTTTAGCGCTATTCTGTTTTACTTCAACCCGAAAATAGATTGTTTTTTGATTTGTTTCTACAGTAGCATTTACAACTTCCGCTGTTCCGTCAAAAGCACCTTTACAACTTGTTTGATTCAGTATTAATCCGTTTTCAGTACTTTCAATTGTGATGGTTGCATAATCCTGACCAAAAATAATTAACCCTGCATGCTCACCCTTTTTATACGGGCAAAAAGTCAGTTTGGTAGTTGCTCTGAAATTCGGAGCAGGAAATTTCTGCATCAACAAATTCGGTGCATCCCATAGGTTTTTGGCATTTCCAATCAAATTCCAGGCAAATAAACGCAGATAGCCTTTTTCACCAGCAGGGAAATACCAAAGTGGATTGTTGTTGGCTTGCCATTGCCACTGAAGCCCGAGTGTATTCGAATTAAACTCATCACTTTCTATGGGTGTACAAATGGGGTAAGATTTTCCTACATTTGGTTTTTTGTAGATCGAAACAGGATTCCCACAACCATTGCCATCTTTATCTTCTGCTATAACAGGCCAGTCTTTTATCCACTTCATAGCTTGTAAATGCACTACGCGACCATACGCATATAAATCTTGAAAATGAAAGAACCAATCTTCTTTCCCATCAGGAGTATCTACCCACGCTCCTTGATGAGGTCCGTTGATATCGGTATTACCTTGCTCCAATATCCGTTTTTCTTCATAAGGCCCATATACGTTTTTCGATCGTAATGCCAGTTGCCAGCCAGTCTTTACTCCGCCGGCAGGAGAAAAAATATAATAATATCCATTCCGTTTATAAAATTTTGGACCCTCTGTAGTTGTATTCACCGGATGACCATCGAATACCAATCGATCAGCTGAAATCGCTTTTGTCCCGTCAGCCGACATTTCGAATATACCCAACACACTTTTCATCCCGGCACGACTTCCAGCATAGCCATGAACCATATAAGCACGTCCATCCTCATCCCAAAGCGGACAGCAGTCAATCAAACCTTTAGCTTCCTTGACCAATGTAAGTGTAGACCATATGCCACGAGGATCAGAAGTTTTAGTCATATAAAGCCCGGCATCGGGATCACCAAAATAGATATATAACTCCTTATTGTGGTAACGGATACTGGGTGCCCATACACCATTTCCATGTTGCATCGTACTGAAACGGTCATTTGGAGTCATTTGATGAATAGCATAACCAATAATACTCCAGTTTATCATATCCTTTGAGTGTAGAACAGGAAGGCCGGGAATATGACCGAAAGAGGATGCCACCATGTAATAATCATCCCCTACACGACAGACATCCGGATCGGAATAATCAGCGTAGAGCACCGGATTCCTAAAGTTTCCATTAGCTAAATCGGATACCCATACCTTGGAAACATACTGAGCTGAAAGTGTAAATGACAAAATCAAGCTAGTAAAAGCAGTGAAAATGATTTGTTTTTTCATGGCTAATCAAAATGCGTAGTTAAATTTAATTCACCTCATTGCAAAAAGGAAAGCTGCTGCTTTCAGGATTCAAAGCTATCGAACTAACCTAATTGCTAACTTTTCAGTTATTTCTCCGACAAAATTTCATACTGTCAATTACAATATCACTATAGAGCTTGCGTGTAAACAAATTCATCAGGTTCACCATCCTGAATATTACATTTTTAAAGCTTGCTGAACTACTTTATTTATAGCCGGTACTCTTTGCTTAAAAGTTTAGAGCATTATCTCTGCAAATATAATTCTTTTTTCGATAAAAAAAATGACACAATGCAAATGCTACATACCGGTTTATCGGCAGCCAAGCTTAATGTCCTGACGAAAGCAAAGTCTTAGCCTAAACTGCTTTCGCCAATTACGCTAAGCCCAAAACAGGATTTGATTTAATCGAGATTGCTCTTATTTCTTTGAGCATTGATATTTCGTACAGTTATACGTTCTTAAATATGAGCTTAACTACAATGTGTCTGAAGTAAAAGCCTGACATTGCTTTTCATAGTTATAATGCCACTCAGGAAAGTCCCTGCAGGCAATACTACTGTTCATCCTCCTGCGGCGTTGGCAGCTGTAATGGCCGCATTAATGGCTGTAGCATTTTCAAGTCTTGTTGGTGTAGCTCCATAACTTGTAATCAGAAACTGTATGGATGGAATTACCGGGAGGGGTAAATTAGTGGAAGCATCAAGCACCGACACTGTTCCAAAAATGGAAATAAATAACAGAAGTAATTTGGTTTTCATAAAATAGGGTTTTAAAACCAGAAATGAATCGATTATTCATGCTATTTTTTAATTTAGGGCGAATTCGATTATTTGATTTGTAACGCTTTCCCCATTGCTAAATCAATCCCTATTATGGTTGATTCATAGCTTGAAATGGCAGCTCCTGTCGATACAACAATTTTTGATTTATTGATAAATGAAACATCCGATGCATAATTGATAAGCATTGTTTTGTCTGTCTTTATGTACACATTATCCAGTACAACTTTACCAATGGGCATTTCAGGCAATCCCCATATTATACAAGGCTTTTGACAACCACTAATTGTAACGTTTTTAATCAAAATATTTTTCCAACTTGGGGTGGTGGCTGTTACTGTTTGAGCCTGATCATCTTCGGGGTGTTTTGGGGTTTTAGGGTAATAACTTGAAATTGAAATGGGGGTAACTACTCCCGAAATAGTCAGGTTTGAATAGGTTATGTTACATTCATTTCCTCCACGGTCTCGGTTACTTTTCATTCGGATAGCCGCTGTAGTACCAACGAAAGTACAACTATCCACCAGAATGTTTTGTATATTTTTGCTGAAACTACCAATCGAACAACCATGTCCGCTTCCAAAGTAGCAATGTTTGATAGTTATATTTTGCGATTCTGAATCCATCGCCACATTATCATCGCCACAGGAAATTTTACAGTTCAGTATTTGTACGTTTCCCGACCAGGTATCTATACCATCCGTGTTTGGAGAATCTGAAGGAGTATCAATGCTTATTCCACTAATTGTTGCATCCGAACAACCTTTGCCAATGGTAATATGCACATTGGGTGAATTCTTCAGCGTAATTCCGGTTATTTCAATGTATTTACAACCCTCCAATCGAATCAGGCAACCCCGTTTCATTTTTTTACCACCCCGGTAAACACTCCACCAGGCTGATCCATCTCCATCTAAGATGCCTGAACCACTCACTTTAATATGACTTGTCGATTTAGCTGCCGAAATCAAGTGTGGATACATATCAGGAGTTCCGTTGTTCGGAAAAGTGTTTGGACGAACACCGTTTCCTTCGCCATAAGGAAGCATTTTCAATACTGAACCGGCTGCCAGATTAAGTTCAGTGTGATCCTTCATCCAAAGCGGACCACTCAGGAAAACTCCTTTCGGAATAATGATTTTTCCTCCACCCGAGGCTGCACAGTCATCAATGGCCTTCTGTATGGCCGGTGCATTATCCACCGAAGCTGTAGAAGCACCATAATTAGTAACAACTACTTGTTTTGAAGGAATGCTGGGCATGGTTATGCCTGTAGCACTAAAGCTCAGGCAAACCAACACAACTGTACACAGAATCGTTTTTGTGAATTTCATAAAATTAGTTTCAATAATTTTGAAACAAAGATACGGATGAAAACAAATAAGGATAGACTAATAATTGGTATTATTGTTGGATTTTTTGACTATTTTATTCATTTAAAACTGTAAAACATATTTACAGCTTTTAATGAGAATTCCATATTTTTTTGTCTTTACCTTTGTTTCACAATAGAATACGTATATTTTTAATTCATTTTTTTTAATAGGGATTAAAAAGATAAGTAAAAATCAGTACAAAAATGATATCTTAAAACTCATAAAAATTGACTGTCAACATTTTTTTGTAATTTTGTCAGTTGAAAATGTATATTATACAGATAAAATGCGCGTTTTAATTCAACGGGTTATTCAGGCTTCGGTTGAAATCAATTTTCAACAAACTGCCGAAATTCAGAGCGGTCTTTTGATTTTGATTGGTATTGAGAACGATGATACTGTCGAAGATAGTGAGTGGCTTGCCGCCAAAGTGATTGGATTACGGATTTTTGACGACCAACATGGGATAATGAACTGCTCCGTAACAGATATTGATGGTGATATTCTGGTTGTCAGCCAGTTTACGCTACATGCTATGACAAAAAAAGGTAATCGACCTTCGTATATCCGTGCTTCAAAACATGAAATTGCGATTCCATTGTACGAGTATTTTTGCCAATCAGTAAGCAATAAACTGGGCAAACCGGTTCAAACCGGAACATTTGCAGCCGATATGAAGGTGGCCCTTGTAAACGATGGACAGGTAACGATTTGGATTGATTCAAAAAACAAAGAATAAGTAGCCTCCGGCGATATTTACTTCGTGTTATTTGCTTCGTTCGCGTTATAAAATTGATATTTAATAAATTAGCTTGACTCGATTTAATTTTTAAAATTTGTATTATGAAAAAACATATCCCTAATTTTATTACCTGCCTGAATTTGTTTTCAGGTTCTGTGGCGGTTTGGTTGGCCTTTAATGGAAATTTGGAAGCTGCTTTCATCGCTATTCTACTTTCGGCGGTATTCGACTTTTTCGATGGATTTGCAGCCCGTATTCTGAAAGCGTATTCAGCTATGGGTAAAGAACTTGATTCACTGGCCGATGTGATAAGTTTTGGACTAGCACCAGGAGCAATCGTATTTTCATTACTTTCCGAATCCGGAATAAATGAATTTTTGCCTTATCTGGCATTTCTGATTCCGGTGTTCTCTGGTCTTCGGTTAGCAAAATTCAACATAGATGACAGACAGACGTCTTCATTTATGGGACTTCCAACACCTGCAAATGCTATTTTTCTCTCAGGGCTGGCATTCTCATATTCCGATTTTTTAGTAACCAATTTATGGCTATTAGTAGCAATAACCTTGTTTTTTAGCTATTTATTAGTGGCGGAAATACCTATGTTTGCTTTAAAACTGAAAAGTTTGGCATGGAAAGAAAACCTAATTCAGTACATTTTTTTATTCGGGGCCATACTTATTCTGGCTGCTTTACAATTTAATGCTTTTGCGCCAATAATTGCTTGGTATATTTTACTTTCGGTTATCATTGCGCTTTTCCAACCCAATGTCAAAAATCGTAAATCGTAAATCTAAAAGCGTCAATTCTAAGGTGTCGATCAATATATCAAATCTTTCCAAAAAATACGGCAATCAAACCGTGCTTAATAATATCAGCTTTGAAATTGCTGAAGGAGAGGTCGTAGGCTTTCTTGGACCAAATGGTGCTGGTAAAACTACCACGATGAAGATTTTAGCCGGAGCATTAGCATACGAAAGCGGTTATGCGAAGATTTGCGGCATGGAAGTACATGAAAACCAACTGAAAACAAGTGCGTTGGTTGGTTATTTGCCGGAGCAAAACCCGCAGTACAGTGACATGTATGTAAAAGAATATCTGCTTTTTGTGGCGGAAACATACAAATTGGGTAAAGAAAAAAAGAAGCGGGTCAACGAGCTTATTGATTTAGTAGGTCTTCGACCTGAATTTCAAAAGAAAATGGGTCAACTTTCCAAAGGTTATCGCCAACGTGTGGGACTGGCTCAGGCCTTGATTCCAAACCCAAAAGTGTTGATTCTGGACGAACCAACTACTGGACTTGACCCCAATCAACTGGAAGAAGTCCGTAAGCTGATTCGGGAAATCGGCAAAAATAAGACGGTATTACTCAGTACGCATATTTTGCAGGAAATAAAAGCAATTTGCAATCGGGTAATCATTATAAACAAAGGCGAAATTGTGGCTGATTATTCTGATTTATCAAAGATTTCAGCTTTTGATGAAAACATCTTGCAGTTTGAAGTGGAATTTCTGAATGAAGTCAACCTTAAAGAGCTTGAAAAACTGAAACTTGTTTCTGCAATTAATGCATTGAGTGACAAATCATTTTCAGTAATGGCAACTTCAGATATCCGCTCACAAATATTTGATTTTGCAGTGAAATCAAACAATAAAATTCTGACAATGAAAGCGGTGGAACGAAGTATGGAGGATGTGTTCAGGGAATTGACTAAATAAAATTATGGAAGAAAACTTTGACATACGAAATAACCGTAACGGCGAAAAAGAGTTCGAAAATGCGCTGCGACCGCTGAGTTTTTCCGACTTTGCCGGACAAAATAAGATTGTCGAGAATTTGAAGATTTTCGTCCAGGCTGCCCGTATGCGTACCGAATCGCTTGACCACGTGTTGCTTCACGGACCTCCCGGACTGGGCAAAACCACGCTTTCGAACATCATTGCCAATGAACTTAATGTGGGTTTCAAAATCACTTCGGGTCCGGTACTTGATAAACCGGGCGATTTGGCAGGTTTGCTTACCAGTCTTGAACCCAATGACGTGCTTTTTATTGACGAGATTCATCGCCTGAGTCCAATTGTGGAAGAATATCTTTATTCCGCCATGGAAGACTATCGCATTGATATCATGATAGATAAAGGACCTAGTGCGCGCTCCATACAGTTGGAATTAAATCCGTTTACACTGATTGGTGCTACCACACGAAGTGGCCTGCTCACAGCTCCATTGCGTGCTCGTTTTGGAATAAATTGCCACTTTGAATATTATGACATTGAGGTAATTACAGGAATTATAAAACGGTCAGCTCGTTTGTTAAACGTTAAAATTGACGATAAAGCAGCCTTAGAAATTGGCGGTCGTAGTCGTGGAACGCCACGTATTGCCAATGCCTTGCTACGTCGGGTACGTGACTTTGCACAGGTAAAAGGCAACGGAAAAATCGATTGGGAAATTGCCTGTTATGCCCTTGAAGCACTGAATATTGATAAGTTTGGGCTCGATGAGATTGACAATAAAATACTGAATACGATTATTGATAAATTCAGTGGTGGACCGGTTGGATTGACCACTATTGCTACAGCCCTTGGAGAAGATGCCGGAACGTTGGAAGAGGTTTATGAACCATTTCTAATTAAAGAAGGATTTATGAAACGTACACCAAGAGGTCGGGAAGTTACAGAATTGGCATACAAACATTTAGGCAAAATAAAACTGGGCGAGACAGGTACACTGTTTTAGCAGTAATCGACAAGTAGTAAACAGTATCAGGTCATAAATACAAAAAACCTATGAACGAATTAGTTACTCTAAGATCATTCAATAATGCAACAGAATATGAGTTAGCTAAATCTTATCTGGAATCATTAGGAATAGAATGTTACGGAAAGGACGAGTTTATTAACTGGGCATATTTGGGCAATGTGAATGGCGGTGTAAAACTTGAAGTCAGTTCCAATCAGGCTGAGGAGGCAATCAGATTGCTTCTCGCAGTTGGTTACTTGACAAAAGAAGATTTCGAGTCATCTCCCGAAATGAAATGGATGGAGAAAATGTTGAATTTTTTTAGAAGAAAATAAAAAGAATGGCAGAAGAAATGAAATCGTTGGCAAAGGACACTGCCATTTATGGAGTTAGCAGTATTCTGGGTAAGTTCTTAGGGTGGTTATTAGTTCCACTTTATACTTATGTGCTCGAAAAACAAGCTGACTATGGAATTGTAACCAATTTGTATGCTTGGACAGCATTATTACTCGTAATATTAACATACGGCATGGAAACCGGCTATTTCCGTTATGCCAATAAAGATACTGCAAATTCGGATAAAGTGTATGGAAACAGTTTAATTGCAGTTGGAATAACTTCGTTACTTTTTATTGCTTTTATTATCATTTTCAATCAACCGATTGCTAACTTTTTAGGTTATTCAATTCATTCCGAATTTATTTGGATGCTTGGAATAACGGTTGCACTAGATGCATTTGCCTCAATTCCATTTGCGTACCTCCGTTTTGTCAAACGCCCAATCGCTTTTGCAACACTTAAGTTTGTATATATTTTGCTGAATATAGGATTTAATCTGTTCTTTTTGGTTGGTTGTCCGTGGTTAATGAAAGTGGCTCCGGGTTTAGTTTCATGGTTTTACAATCCAAATTATGGTGTGGGTTACATTTTCTTGTCGAATATCATAGCCACTACTCTGCAAACAATTGTATTGTGTAAATATATTTTTGTTGCTAAGTTTACCTTTGATTTTCAATTGATTAAACAAATTTTGAGATATTCGTTCCCCTTGCTCTTTTTGGGAATTGCAGGTACAGCCAATCAAAATCTGGATAAAATTCTTTTTCCATTTATGCAATTGGGCGAACAAGGAAAAATTGATTTAGGAATTTATGGTGCGGTATCCAAAATTGCCATGGTCATTATGATGTTTACTCAGGCGTTCCGGTATGCATACGAGCCTTTTGTTTTTGCCAAAAACAAAGACAAAAATAGCTTGGGAATGTATGCTGATGCCATGAAGTATTTTATTGTTTTCTCGTTATTAATCTTTCTGGGAATGGTTTTGTATATGGATTTGATAAAATTCATAATTAAACATACTTATTGGTCGGGGCTTGCTGTAGTACCAATAATTCTCTTTTCATTTATTTTCCAAGGCATTTTCTTTAATCTGTCAATTTGGTACAAGCTAACCGATAAAAATAAGTATGGAGCCTGGTTCTCGAACATCGGAATGGTTATTGTACTTGTTGGAAATATCCTGTTAGTGCCGCATTATAGCTATTGGGGTTCGGCTTGGGCTGCATTTGCCGGATATTTTATTGTTATGTGCTTGTCTTATTTCTTCGGTCAAAAACATATGCCAATAAAATACGATTTCAAAACTATTGGATTATACACCTGCGTTACACTACTGTTGTATTGCGTCAGTTTGTTTATCAAAACTCCGTATACAGCTTTAAATGTATTGCTGAAAACCGTGTTAATGTTATCGTATCTTATTTTGATGGTAAAACGTGATTTTCCTTTGAGAACAATCCCCCTTATTAATAAACTTTTTAAATGAAAATGGATAAACTGCATGTCATTACTCCTGTAAAAGATTCTCTCGAGACAACTCTCGTAACCATCGACAGCATTATGAGTTCAGAATGTAGCGTAGTTTTTTCATATACTATTTACAACGACTTCAGTTCGGATGAAACTACTCAAGCATTGCAAGTTGAGTCTGTAAAACGTGGTTTTACGCTTGTAAACCTGAAAGATCTAACCGTCCATCCTTCACCAAATTATTTGTTAGTTTTGCAATTGGCTCAGCAAAAGGCAATTGCAGAAGATGCTCATTTGCTTATTGTTGAATCGGATGTTATTTTGGGAACAAATACCCTTCAAAAAATGGCTGAAAATGTCAGCATGCACGACAAAGTTGGGATGGTAGCTGCAGTAACAACTGATATCGACGGTAAAATAAATTTTCCATATTTATATGCGAAAAAATTTAAAACCGGAATTTATGAGACCAAAAAACGACTCAGTTTTTGTTGTACAATACTGAATGTTGAATTCCTTAAGTCATTTGATTTCAACGAACTGAATCCTGAAAAAAACTGGTATGATGTCTTTATTTCGCATAAATCGGTTGAACTTGGGTTTTCTAATTATTTACTGACATCCATACCGGTTTTGCATTTGCCTCATAGCAGCCGCCCGTGGAAACTCCTGAAATATAGTAATCCGTTAAAATATTACTGGTTGAAAATAACCAAAAAACGAGACAAAATTTAATGCCTAAGACTGACAATGAATTGGTTAGTATTATTATTCCGGCCTACAATTGTGCCGAATATATCGAAGAGACAGTCGCATCTGCTCTGGCTTCAACTTACCCACACGTAGAAATTATTATTACCAACGACGGTTCTATTGATTCAACATCCGAAGTTATAGAGCAAATTGTAGCTAAACATCCCCAAATAAAAGTGTTTAATCAAAAAAATCAGGGCGTTTCGGTAACACGCAATTTTTGTATTTCGCAAGCTAGGGGCAAATATATTCTTCCATTGGATGCGGATGATTTAATATCAGCTGATTACATTGAAAAAGCTGTTGAAGTATTATCGAAAAATGAAAATGTAAATGTTGTTTACGGTAAAGCCGGATTTATAGGCGACCGTACCGGTGAATGGAAGTTACCGGAATTTAATATTCATTTGCTGGCTCGCAAGAATCTGATTTATGTCAGCGCACTTTTCCGCAAAGCTGACTTCGATAAAACAGCAGGCTTTTGTCCCGAAATGCCCAGCCTTGAAGATTGGGATGTCTGGATATCACTTCTCAAGAATGGAGCTGAAGTTGTTTGTTTGCCTGACAAATGTTTCTTTTACAGAGTTCACAAGAAATCAAGCCGTATTGCCACCCGTAACCTTAAAAAGAAAATGATAGACATCCTCAATTCACATCACGAATCGTTCTTTTCCAGAGAATTAGGCGGAAAACTTCACTATCAGCGAACCTGGTCGAAAACCTTTAATTGCTTAAATCGAATAGTAAAAAAAGTGACGTTCAAATCACACTGACATTAACAGATTCTTTTTATTCCCCTAAAAATTGTATTTTTGTGGTTCCTAAGTTATTATCTGAAAAAATTACAAAAGCATGAAAGCCTCATTGATTATTGCCATTTACAACAATATTCTGTTTTTGAAGGCTGTACTTGATTCACTTCAGCTTCAAACTGAAAAAGATTTCGAGATTATTATTGCTGAAGATGGTGAAAATCATGCAGTTAAGGAGTTTGTCGAAACATATAATTTTGTGCAACCCTGGCAACATTTGACTCAAAAAGACGAAGGTTGGCGTAAAAATCAGGCCATGAATATGGCAATCAGAGCTGCAAAAACAGATTGGTTGATTTTTATTGATGGTGATTGTATACCTCATCCCCGTTTCATTGAAATGCATCTTCGTTATTCAGGTGAAAAGAACATTTTAGCAGGTAAACGTGTAAAATTAGATAAGAGTATTACAACCAAATTACTCAATGAAAGTCTTCAAATTAATGATTTACAGCAAAAACTTTTCCAAAAACTTTTCTTCGGAAAAGGGAATATTAAATTTATTGAAGAAGGTTTCTATATTTCACCCGATGGACTGCTTGCATTTATCACTAAATTACGAAAAAACAACAAGTTAGTGGGTAGCAATATGTCTTTTTCAAAAAAAGCAATTTATGCTATAAATGGATTTGATGAAGATTATCAGTTACCAGCGGTAGGTGAAGATTTTGACCTAACCTGGAGATTTAATGCAGCAGGCTACAATCACGTATCCCTTCGGAATCTTGCTGTTCAGTACCACTTACAACATCATGAAAACTGGATTGAGCAAGAGGGAAACATGGAAATTTGCCGTATGAAACAAAAAGAAAATAAATTTGTGTGTAAAAACGGTTTAATAAAAACAGACTTAAAGTGATATGATTCATCCGGTTAGTCTTATTATTTCATTTTACAATAAAATTGAACTCCTGAAATTCATTTTTGCTGCACTCGAACGTCAAACTTATAGGAATTTTGAAGTAATTATTGCTGATGATGGTTCAATACCGGAAGTTGTTGCAGAAATTGAGCGTTTGAAATCAAACTATTTTTTTTCGATTAAGCATGTTTGGCACGAAGACAGCGGTTGGCAAAAAAACAAAATTCTGAATAAAGCCATTGTTTCTACGGAAGGCGAATACCTGATTTTCATAGATGGCGATTGTATACCACACCAACGATTTATTCAGGAACATGTGGAAAACAGAGCTGAAAATCAGGTAATAAGTGGTCGCCGTATTTTGCTTACTGAAAAAATATCGAAATCTCTCGATTTAAAGAAGATACAAAACGGTTATCTTGATTTTTTAGTAGGATTTCCACTTTTTTTTCAGACTGTTTTCGGCCGTAAAAAAACTTTTATGGAGGATATGATTCGCATCAGGAATCCATTTTTGCGCAGGTTGATATTAAAGGACCGACGTCGATATTTACTGGGCTGCAATTATTCCATTTGGAAAACTGACTTGTTGAAAGTAAACGGATTTGATGAACGTTTTGTGCATCCCGGAACCGGCGAAGACACTGATTTAGAAGAACGGTTGGCAAGAATTGCTGTATTTTGCATTTCTAAAAAGCATTTAATAACCATTTTTCATTACCATCATGTTCATTTTGATACGGACAATAAGCCTAATAAAAAACTTTACGAAGAAAATAACAGCAATAAAGTGACTTACACGCCTCATGGTATTAATAAGCAAGAGGTATGAATAGCATAATAACTGAACAAAATCTGGTTGGAGTGGTAATATGGTATTTTCCAGACCTGGAAAATATCCGAAATATTAACACTTATCTGCAAGATATAAAATTATTGGTCATTGTTGATAATTCAAATATTGATAATTCAAATCTCCTGCTAAAATTTGATCAATCAAAGGTTAAATACATCCCTAATTTTCAAAATAATGGAATTGCTAAAGCGTTGAATCAGGGAGTTAGAACTGCACGAGATAATAATGCCGAGTGGATTCTGACGATGGATCAGGATAGTTCATTTATAAACCGGGATTTGAAGCAATACATTCAAGCAGCCAACGAATATAGCAAGATTGAAAATGTTGCTATTTTCTCACCAACATATTACGATTCACGTACTGATTTTCATAATTTCCTGCCAACGGAAAAATTCACACGAATTGCTTATACAATGACTTCGGGCAATTTGCTTTCAATCAATGCATTGCTCAAAACCGGATATTTCAATGAAAAGCTTTTTATAGATTGGGTTGATGAAGAGTTGTGCATCCGTATCAGATTGAATGGGTTGAATATAGTTCGTGTTAATCCATTTATTCTCAATCACTTCGTTGGCAATGGAACGAGAAAAATAAATTTCTTTGGCGTTGAAAAGACATTTGATGACTATTCACCGGTACGGTATTATTATATTACGCGTAATGCCCTATATGTTAGTAAATTATATCCAAAGGAAGCAAAAAACATTAAAACCCGATGGAAAAGATTGGTACGGAAAACCATTATGTATGATAACAACCGAAAACTTCGAAAACTTGGTTTTATACTCAATGGATTAGTTGATTTCAAATTAAATAAATCGGGTTCAATTCACAATACATCACTTGTTTCAGAAATAAAGTCTGATAAAACTTCTGACGTTTCAGTTGCGCTTTGTACCTATAATGGAGAGCAATACCTACGCGAGCAATTGAACAGTATACTGAATCAGGATTACAGCCGGCTTTCTGAAATCGTTTGTGTTGACGATAATTCCACTGATAAAACTTGGTCCATACTGGAGGAATATGCTGCAAAATACAAACAGTTCAGAATTTTCAGAAATCAATCCAATGAAGGTTATATCCGGAATTTTGAAAAAGCATTGTCGAAGACAACAAACAAATATATTGCCATTTCCGATCAGGACGATGTGTGGTACCCTACTAAAATTTCTAAACTTATTGAGACAATTGGCGATAGCTTAATAGCTTATTCCGATAATCAGTACATTGATGAAAATGGTAATAAGCTCGACAAACAGTTTTCTGATTTTATTAATTTGCAAAAATCAACAAGTTGTTTGAATTTTGCGTTATTTAATGCTATATCTGGTCATACTATGCTGATTAACAGAGATTTGTTGAAGTTTGCATTGCCTTTTGACCAAGATATTCCCTATGATTTTTGGCTGGGTTTTCATGCTGCTCAATTCGGCGAAATTCAATATGTTGACGAACCTTTAGTGGGTTATCGTCAGCATCAAAACAATGCATTAGGTGCCATTGGTTATAGTAGCGATAAGGGTGACAGTGAACTTAGCCGAATGAAAAAATCACAAATACGAATAGAAATTTTCAGCAAAATCATTGTCCCGCATTTAATTAGAGAAAGAAAAGTTCTCGAAAAACTTGCTAAAACCTATTCGGACCGTTCCATCTTCTCAAGATTTGGAAGAATTGGTCTGTTTTGGGAAAATAGAAATGATTTATTGCTTTTCAAGAAAAGAAACAGCATACGCAAAATGCTTTTTTGCTTGAAAGTATTCTGGAAATACCAATAATTGAATTAACGATTTTACTATGCTTTCAATCATAATCTGTTCACGAAAACCATTGCTGGATAAGTTGCTTTCAACAAACATTGAGGCAACTATTGGTGTGGCATATGAATTGATTTTCATTGATAACTCTAAAAATATATATAGTATTTATTCGGCATATAATGAGGGTATTGACAAGAGTCGGTTTCCATTTTTATGCTTTGTACATGATGATGTTAAGTTCAATACTCCAGAATGGGGATTGAAAGTAATCAATCATCTAAAAAATGAAAACATAGGATTAGTTGGCCTTGCTGGTGGAGATGCTATGTTGCGGATTCCGTTTGACTATGGAGCTTTGAATAGGAGAATGAATATAATTCATGTTGATAAAACTGGCAATAATCCAATTGAGTACGTCCGAATGCCAATCGATTTTCAGGGAAATTCACACCCGGTTTTATTACTGGATGGGGTTATGCTTTGTGGTCGAAAAAATCTATTTGATAAAATTCGATTCGATGAATTGATTGGCGGTTTTCATGCTTATGACTATGATATTAGTATTCAGTCGTTTTTAGCAGGATTTTGTAATTTAGTCATGTATGACATTGAAGTAGAGCATTTTTCAAAAGGAAGGATGGATGCTGAATACTTCCGAAAAATAAAATACATTTATGAAAAATGGGAAAGTATACTTCCCGTTTTTGAACGAAATATATCAACAGATGAACAAAAAAAGTTATTGCCCAAACTTGAAATTCAACGTGCAAAACGACTGCTGAAGTGGCTCGTCAGATCGGGAATGCCGCTAAACGAAACTGCTAATTATATGTCCACTTTTATCAGAAAGACGGGCAATAAAAGAGCTATTTTCATACTTAACTTTATCAGAATAAAAATATTATTTATCTATATAATATCAACGATACGAAACAAAAACATTAATTAAAACATTATGAAGCAATTAAAATCAGTTTTGAATTATATTACTCTTCTGTCGGCCATGTATCTGACAGCTAGTTCAATCTTTTATTATCCGGTTCAAAAGCCAGGTTTTTATATTTTCTTTGCCGCATATATTATTGAAATTTTTGTAGACCGAAAATGGGAGAGAATTCATTTTGATAAAAAAACATGGTATTTCATAGTATTAGCTTTTTTCTTTATGTTGGCTGTTATTTATCTGCCTTTTGAATCATCCAGGAAATATACAAACTTTCTTTTTGAAAAACGGTTTTCTCTACTCGGTTTTGCTTTAGTAGGATTTTTTGGGGTGAATGACAAGTTTAAATTGAACTACTTTTTGAATACTTTTATTATAACATCTATTTTTTCAATCCTCTATCTAATATTTTTAAAAGTTGGTATTCTTCAATTTATCTCAAACCCGATAAGGGCTGATTTATATGTGGACCAACGAAATATTTTTGTGAACTCTCACATGCTTTTTGATTTTTATCTAAATATATCATTAATTGGTATATGGTATATCTTAACAAGATCATGGAATCGTACCAGCTGGTGGAAAATAAGTCTTTATATTGCAACACTTCCTGTTTTTCTGGGATCACTTTCTATTTCAGAAGGCCGAAGCGGTTTTTTGCTGGCGATTATACTTATGTTAGGTTTTGTATTTTTTGAAATCTGGAAAAGAAAGAAAATTGTGGGAATTGTGATTGCCCTTCTTATTCTGTCTTTATTTGCTGGATGGGCAAGCCATCATAAGCGTATGAGTAAAGATGACCTTAAAACAGAATCAAGAATATTTTTATGGAAAGCAGCAGCATCAATAATTAAAGAAAAACCAATTTTAGGCCATGGAATTAGCGATGCTCAGGAAAAGTTTGATGTTGCAAGAGCAAAATATGAAACTGTAGATTATAGAAAAATGTGGATTAAGAGCCCTCATTTGGATAGTCATGATCAATATCTTCAGACAACAATGGAGTTTGGTATAATTGGTATTTTTACGCTCTTATTTCTTTATATAAGCCCAATATTTATAGCGTCTTATAACAAACGCCTTTTTGCATTTTTCATAATGTTTCTATGTGCTTATCAGTCGGTTTTCGATATGTTTATTACCGGACCCTTTGCTAGTATTTTTTGTATTTTAGTACTGCTTATTTTACGTGTGAAAAATAACATAGTTGAACCTGTAAAAGTGAAATCGTGAAGAATTATTTCCGGCCAAAATCAGCCGGAATTTCACCCCATACTTCAGTTTCCCATTTCAGTACCACTGTACTGAAATCATTTTCAGCCAGCCATTTTTCGGCCCGATGAATCAGATCAAAAAGCACATCATTTGCTTCACTTTTTTCCAGTTTTGTTTTGGCTTTCCCCGTTTTTATCCAGGCCAAAGCTGTTTTGCTGTCAGTATAAAGCGGGAATGTACTGTTTTTTTGTTTTAAAAAAGCCAATCCATGAACTAATGCCAAAAATTCACCAACGTTATTTGTCCCATCTTTAAATGGACCTTGATGAAAAATCTGTTCGCCGGTTTTGGTATAAACGCCCCGATATTCCATTAAACCAGGATTGCCACTGCATGCTGCATCAACTGAAATACTTTCAAAATTTGGCAAACCAACATGGCTGATCTTTTCGGCTGTTGGTTTCTTCTTTTTTGCATTCTTACCTATATAATCCCAGCAAGGCGAAACCATAGCTTCCCGAGCTTCAGCCTCAGTAGCAAAACCTTTAAATATAGCACCTTCAAAGCCGTGAATCTGCCGCTTGCATTCATCCCATGAACGATAAATACCTGGTTCTTTGCCTTCCCAAACTACGAAAAATTTATTTTTGCTCATAGCATATAGTTCAAATAAAAAATGTCTTAATAGACAATATATCTTTATTTTACACCTAATTTCAACTGGTTTTATCAGCAAAAGTAATAAAAAATCAACAAATTATCTTTATGACTGTTTTTTCGATTTGATTAAATAATTTTTCATGAAATTAATGTCGGAAACTATTTGCTAACTAGTAATACAATATTTATAATTCTAAAATTTACTTTTTCCTGAAATCAATACGATATTTATTTTTTTTTTGTACCTTTGCACCCCATTCTGAAAAAAGATAAACGACAGAAAATTACATAATTAATAGAAAATGAGATAAGTCTCAGTAGGGACGATTCTAAAAATACAACATAAAATAAATTGATTTCGTATGAATATTGTTAAGAAAGACCTTGATCAGAACAATGCACTGTTAACTGTCTGCATTGAAAAAACCGATTATGCCGAGAAAGTAGAGAAAAACTTGCGCAATTACCGCAAAAAGGCAAATATTCCAGGTTTCCGTCCAGGTATGGTACCAATGGGTTTGTTGAAAAAAATGTATGGTAAGGCTGTGATTGCAGAAGAAATCAACAAACTGGTTTCTGATAGTTTATATAGCTATATTCAAGAGAACACTATAAATATGCTGGGTGAGCCTATGCCAAACGAATCGGAACAAAAACCGGTTGATTTTGATACGGATGAAAATTTTGAATTTGTATTCGATTTGGGAATAGCTCCAGAATTTGAAGTAGAACTGAACAAAAAAGATAAAGTAAAATTTTATACAATTGCTGTAAGCGATGAAATGATTGACAATCAGCTTAAATCGTATACCGGTCGTTATGGAAAATATATCCAGGAAGAAGTGGTAGAAGAAAAAGACATGTTAAAAGGCGAATTGCTTGAAATGTCTAACGGAAAAGTAAACGAGTCTGGCTTGAAAGTTCAGGATGCTGCTTTGACTGCTTCGTACATGAAAGATGAACAAAAAGCATTGTTTGTTGGTGCAAAGAAAGGTGATGTAATAACATTTAACCCTTCTGCTGCATTCGAGAATGAAACTGAGCTCAGTTCATTATTGAAAATATCGAAAGAGGAAGCCAAAAATATCAGTTCAGATTTTCAATTGAAAATTGACAGCATTACCCGTTACCACGAATCTGAAATCAATCAGGATTTGTTTGACAAAGTTTACGGAGAAGGCGTTGTGACAAGTGAAGCTGCTTTCCGTAATAAAATAAAGGAAAACATTCAGGAAAGTCTCGTTTCAGATACCGAATATAAATTTGGGTTGGATGCAAAAGAAATGTTGGTTGCTAAATTTGACCACTTAACTTTCCCAGATGTATTTCTGAAACGTTGGGTATTGTCGAGTAACGAAAACCTCACTGCCGAAACACTAGAGGAAGATTTCCCTAAAATGATTGCTGATTTGAAATGGCAGTTAATTAAAAATAAAATTCAGAAAACCAACGACCTCAAAGTTGAACCAACTGAAGTGGAAGAATACGCCAAGAAAATGGCTAAAGCCCAGTTTGCTCAGTACGGTATGATTGGAATGGAAGACGAAATTATCGCCAACTATGCCAAAGATATGATGAAAAAGGAAGATACACTGAAAAGCATGGTTGACCGGGTGTCGGAAGAGAAAGTTTTTGCTACAATTAAAGAAGCTGTAAAACTTGACAATAAAGAAGTTTCGATAGAAGAATTCAACAAAATGTTTGAAACAAAATAATTGTCAAGCACTTGTTCTCATTCATTTTTCTGAACAAAGATTCTTATATTTCAAAAACGGCTTTTACCTACTGGAAATTTAAACAAAATACTTATATCTTTGTTTCTATTTTTGTAAGGTTAAAGCCTTTTTCGACTTTAGAAACTTTCAAACTATACATACTTTCAAACACATACGAATATGAACAACAACGATTTTCGCAATTACGCAACCAAACATCTGGGCATGAATGGATTGGCTTTGGATAAATATGCCGACATAACTGGTAATTATATTTCACCATCTATTTTGGAAGAACGTCAATTAAACGTAACTCAAATGGATGTTTTTTCGCGTTTGATGATGGATCGCATTATTTTTCTCGGTACTCAGGTTGACGATTATACAGCTAATGTGATTCAGGCTCAGTTACTTTACCTCGACTCTTCCGATCCGGGCAAAGATATTTCTATCTACCTGAATACGCCGGGTGGTTCGGTGTATGCCGGACTGGGAATTTACGATACCATGCAGTTTATAAGTTCCGATGTGGCTACAATATGTACTGGAATGGCTGCTTCGATGGGTGCAGTTTTGTTGGTTGCCGGTGCACAAGGCAAACGTTCTGCGTTGAAACACTCCCGGGTGATGATTCACCAACCAATGGGTGGTGCTCAGGGACAGGCTTCGGATATTGAAATCACAGCCCGTGAAATTCAAAAGCTTAAAAAGGAATTATATACTATTATTGCCGAACACTCCAATAATCCGTTCGAACGAATTGAAAAAGATTCAGACCGAGACTATTGGATGACTTCGCAGGAAGCGTTGGAATATGGTATGATTGATAAGATTTTGATTAACGAAAAAAAGAAATAAGACAAAGCCCTGACTTGATTATTATGGCAAAAAATACCAAACATTGCAGTTTTTGCGGACGTTTAGAATCGCAGGTTGATTTTTTCATTCTGGGACAAGACAGTGCGCAAATTTGTAATGAATGTGCAGTGCAAGCATCTGAAATTGTAAAGGAAAATACCAGCAAAAAATCCAGTTTGCTTAATCTGAAAAAAGAGCAACTGCCTAAACCGATTGAAATTAAAGAATATCTTGATGAATACGTTATCGGACAGGAAGAAGCAAAAAAATATCTTTCCGTAGCAGTTTATAACCACTACAAACGCTTGATGCAGGAAAAAACAACCGATGATGTTGATATTGAGAAATCGAATATCATTATGGTTGGGTATACAGGTACCGGAAAAACCTTGTTGGCCAAAACAATAGCTAAAAAGCTGCATGTGCCTTTTACCATTGTGGATGCAACCGTGTTGACCGAAGCGGGTTATGTTGGTGAAGACATTGAAAGTATTTTGACCAGATTACTTCAGGTCGCCGATTATGATGTAAAAGCAGCCGAACGTGGTATTGTATTTATTGACGAAATTGATAAAATTGCCCGTAAAGGCGACAATCCAAGCATAACACGTGACGTGAGTGGTGAAGGAGTTCAACAGGGATTACTTAAACTGCTAGAGGGAGCAGTAGTAAATGTTCCACCTCAAGGAGGTCGCAAGCATCCTGATCAAAAAATGATAGCTGTAAACACACAAAACATATTGTTCGTTTGTGGTGGAGCTTTTGATGGAATTGAAAAGAAAATAGCTTCACGGCTGAATACCAGGGTAGTAGGCTACAATGCTGCTAAAGAAAACGAACTGGTTGATAAACAAAATTTACTGCAATATATTGCACCTCAGGATTTGAAATCATTTGGTCTGATTCCCGAAATTATCGGACGTTTACCAATCTTGACCTACCTTGAACCACTTGACAGAACAGCTTTGCGACGAATTCTGACCGAACCAAAAAATTCTATTATTAAACAATATATCAAATTATTCAACATGGATGCCATTGAGCTTACTTTTGATGAAAATGTGTTGGAATATATTGTTGATAAAGCTATGGAATTTAAGCTGGGTGCTCGTGGTCTTAGATCGATAACAGAAACCATCATGATGGACGAAATGTATGAAATGCCTTCGAAGAATCAGAGTAAATTAATAGTAAAGTTGCTTTACGCTCAAAGTAAGATAGAAAAGACAAATTTAAATCGATTACGAATAGCTTAGCATTTTGAATTTAAAGATCTAGTTTAATGATACATAAATAATCTTACCAGGAGGTTTGCTAATTATATTAGTTAATTTCCTGTTTTTTTTTTCAAAAGGTGTTGTATATTTCAAATCTGTTTATATTTTTGTTTCATAATTGACGTACCCAAAATAAGTTGAATTAGTGTTTATTTCGAATAAACAATAAAATTACATATAAATCAGTGCGCTTTATTCATCAATAAATACTACTTTCGTAATCATTTTTTACACTAAGTAACTGATATGGCCAAATTGTCGGAATTATCTGTGCAGTTGAAAAAGAACTTCGGTTTTGACAACTTCAAAGGAAATCAGGAAGCAATAATTCAAAACGTACTTGATGGGAATGACACATTCGTGTTAATGCCTACTGGAGGCGGTAAATCATTGTGCTACCAACTACCCTCGATTATTTTGGAAGGAACTGCAGTGGTAATTTCTCCCCTTATTGCCTTGATGAAAAATCAGGTAGATGCCATGCGGAATTTTAGTGAAGAAGATGGTGTAGCTCACTTTATAAATTCATCACTTACACGTCAGGCTATAGATGCAGTAAAGGCGGATATTGTTTCGGGGAAAACAAAATTGCTTTACGTGGCGCCCGAATCATTGACTAAAGATGAGAATATTGAGTTTTTGAAACAAATTAAAGTATCATTTTACGCAGTCGACGAAGCACATTGCATTTCGGAATGGGGACATGATTTCCGCCCTGAATATAGGCGAATTCGCCCGATTATTAATGATATTGGTTCTGCCCCACTTATTGCTCTGACAGCGACTGCTACTCCCAAAGTTCAACACGATATTCAGAAAAACCTTGGCATGTTAAATGCAACGATTTACAAATCGTCGTTTAACAGAGCCAACTTGTACTACGAAGTTCGTCCAAAAACTACAAATGTAGACAAAGACATTATAAAATATATTCGTTCACAAGCTGGAAAATCAGGGATTATTTATTGCCTGAGCCGAAAAAAAGTGGAAGAATTATCTGAAACACTTAGCATGAACGGTATTTCTTGCCTTCCTTATCACGCAGGAATGGATTCGGCCATGAGAAGTCAGAATCAGGATAGTTTTTTGATGGAAAAAGTGGAAGTCATTGTGGCAACCATTGCTTTCGGAATGGGAATTGATAAACCCGATGTGCGTTATGTTTTGCATTACGATATGCCTAAAAGTCTGGAAGGCTATTATCAGGAAACTGGTCGTGGTGGTCGCGATGGCGGTGAGGGACAATGTATTGCTTTTTACGCTTATAAAGATTTAGATAAACTACGCAAATTTATGCAAGGCAAACCAGTTGCTGAGCAGGAAATTGGCAATCAACTATTATTGGAAACGCAGGCCTATGCCGAATCTTCCATCTGCAGACGAAAATTATTGCTTCACTATTTTGGTGAAGAATATCAGGAAGACAACTGTGGATGCTGTGATAACTGTATGAAACCACGAAAATTTATTGAAGGACAAGAATTGCTTTTGCTTGTTTTAGAAACAATTCAACTAGTTAAAGAAAAATTCAAAGCTGAACACATTGTTGACATTCTAAAAGGGAATGAAAGTTCAGATGTAAAATCGTATCAACATGACGAACTGGAGAACTTTGGTTCTGCTTCTGACGAAGATGAACGATTGCTGCACGCCGTAATCCGTCAGGCAATGATAGCTGGCTATATTACCAAAGAAATAGAAAATTACGGCTTATTAAGGATAACTCATTCCGGCAAAGCGTATATCAAAAAACCAAGTCCATTCCAAATTGTAAAAGATAATGAATTTGAGGATGATGATGATGAATCGAATGTCGGTGGGAAAAGTAGTGGTGGAACATGTGCTGCCGACGATGTTTTGTTTTCTATTCTGAAAGATTTACGAAAAAAATTGTCAAAAAAACTTGAAGTCCCACCTTTTGTGATTTTCCAGGACCCATCGCTAGAAGCTATGGCGACAAGTTACCCGATTACGATGGACGAATTGCAAAATATTCCGGGAGTGGGTGCAGGGAAAGCCAAACGCTATGGTGAAGAGTTTTTGAAAGTAATTAAGGAACATGTAAAAGAAAACGAAATTATTCGTCCGGAAGATTTACGGGTGCGTACTGTGGCCAATAAGTCTAAGTTGAAAGTTTCAATTATACAGGCTATTGATCGTAAAATAGCTCTTGACGATATTGCTCTTTCCAAGGGACTAGATATTTTTGAACTCCTCGACGAAATTGAAGCAATAGTATATTCAGGCACAAAAATAAATATAGATTATTTTCTACAGGAAATCATGGACTTAGATCATGTGGATGAAATATTTGATTATTTCAGCACTGCTGAGACCGATAAAATTGATGCGGCACTTAATGAATTAGGAGAAGATGATTTTAGTGAAACTGAAGTACGATTGGTACGAATTAAGTTTCTTTCTGAAATTGGGAATTAATACTAGTTGATTCAAAAAAGGCCTCAGAAAATTTTTTCTGAGGCCTTTTTTTATGTTAGTAATGTCGATACTTATAATTTTTCCAACTCGCATTTTTATAACCTTTATATTTTGTCGATCTCCAGGGATGATATCTATCGAAAGTTGGATCTATATCAAAGGTGTAAATTATACTGAATACATGTTCTCCAAAGGCATCATTCCCAGGTTTATTATGTTCAAAATCATAATCTGAATATCCAGTATATTTTATATCATTACTACTCATGTGTGTATCATGAACATCGCTATTAGTTAAATTGTAAAGGTATTGGTATTGTATTGCTATTTTATCAGAAAACAGATACTTGAAACCGGCTCCAAATGGAACAATTAAATCATTACCTTTATCATCTAATCTTGGATAAGTACCATGATCTTTCACGGTATTCCTTGCATAACCAGCAATACCCATTCCAACTGTTATAAAAGGCACAAAATGGTCATCTTCATTTATAAAATGGAATTTATATTTTATGGAAGTGGTTGCCTGGTACTTCATTGCCAAAAAACTGCAAGGAACTCCAACATCACCGTAAATTGGTTTGATATATCGGTTCGTAAAATCATCAGTATTCCAATACCCATAATCCCCGTAATTAGCCTGAATGCCTAATTCAATTGCAGGAGATATATATAATCCTAAAGAAAGGCCGCCTGACAAATATCCTTGTGTAAATTCCGAATGTCCAAAGTCATATATTCCATTACCACCATAATCACCCACATATAGATTTTTACTGATGGAAAATCCAACAGCAAGTTTTCGATCAACAGTTTGACTTTTACTAATTTGAATTAATAAAAACAAAATGAAAATAATTATATAAGTTTTTTTCATTTGTTATTTAGATTAATTCTAAATGACCTTTCATACCAGTCGAGTTGTCAATACGTTGAATATTAGGCATATGTATATGTATTGATGATAAAGCCCTTTCGAAAGCAGCATTTTTTAATAAAAAAAATAATATCCCTTAAGTTTTTGCGGTATAAAAGTACAAAAATTTAATTAACGTCGAATATTATTTTAAGGTTATTTATTAAAATAATTACGACATAAATATGTAGTAAAATATACAATCCGGATTTATTTTACCATGCACTGATTTCGTCAATAAACATCATGCTGCCATCCATTCTATCAGGACTGTCGGAAGGACAATCACCACCGCTTTTTAGCTCAATTTTCAGAAATCGCATTTTGCTTGCAGCAAATGAAACTTCCGGTCTTAACATTTCCCAAATTGCTGTGTTTGTAGTCGGTAATTCTTTTTCAATCAATACTTTATATTCAATCCCATCCAGCGAACTCGTTATTTTCAGATGAGCTGGAAAAACAACGCATAAAGCTGAAGTATGAAGTAACCCGAATGAGCAACGATCAATGAGTGTTGTATCTTTCAAATCGAAAGTAATTTCAACATCTTTACCGTGCCCGATACCAACCCATTGAGTATATGTTACTTTGTTGCCGGGAATGCCATCAGTCAGCGCATTATTGTTGTTTCCCCGATACCAGGTATTGATAAGGCTTTGGTTATAATTGATTCCGGTAAGTTTGCTGACAATAAATTGTTTTGTGATTGATTTTCCAATTTTCTTATTATTAATCAACGCTATGGCAGTAATATCGGAGGTTTTTGTGAGCTCAAACGGCTCGCTGTAGTACAGTGATTTTCCGTTTATTTCATACTGAATTCGGGCATCCGGACAGTCGCATAAAAGTGTGATTTTTAGTTTATGATCCACTGTTGGTATTGCTGCGAATTGAACTTCATAAAAAGCTTTAGAAGGTTTGATACTCAGATTTTTATAACGATTGAATTCGCTGCTCATTCGTTTCCGGAATGAATGCCAGTTTTGGTTTATTTTAGGACTCCACAAAATTTCGGCTAATGCCGAAACTCTCGGAAATGCCATATATTCAGCTTGCTCAGTAGTAGCGATATATTCAGTCCAAAGATTGGCTTGTGCACCCAGAATATATTTCGCTTCCGAATCGTTCAATTCCGTTGGTACCGGGTCGTAATTGTATACCATATTAAGCGGGAGAAAACCACCAAAAGCTAAAGGTTCACTTACCGGGTCTGATTGATAGAAATTGAAATAACTGGTAGAAGTAGGAGTCATAATCACATCATGACCGGCTTTGGCAGCCGCAATTCCACCCCGAGTTCCGCGCCAAGACATCACTGTGGCATTAGGTGCCAGTCCACCATCCAAAATCTCGTCCCAACCAATAATCTGCCGACCTTTTGAATTTAAAAAACCTTCAATTCGATGAATAAAATAGCTCTGTAATCCATTTTCGTCTTTCAGTCCTTCCTTTTGAATTCGTGCCTGACAATCCGGACAGACTTTCCAACGGTCTTTCGGGCATTCATCCCCACCTATATGTATGTATTTTGATGGAAAAATAGCCATAATTTCAGTCAGTACATCTTCCAAAAATCTAATAGTAGTATCACGTGGACAAAATACATCATGAAAAACTCCCCAACGTGTAGCAACTTTTAGGGTTGAATCTCTTCTACATGAAAGGAAAGGATACGAAGCTAGTGCAGCCTGTGCATGACCAGGCATTTCTATTTCAGGAATAACGGTGATAAAACGTTCGGCAGCATAAGCTACAATTTCGCGGGCTTCATTCTGTGTGTAATAACCCTCGTATGGTTTGCCATCATATTGTTGTGGATAGCGACTAAAGAAATAACCTTCGAGTGTTTCGGCTCGCTTTGAGCCAATTTCAGTGAGACCGGGATATTTCTTTATTTCTATCCGCCATCCCTGATCTTCAGTCAGATGCCAATGAAATTTATTAAGCTTGTGAATCGCCATAGCGTCTATATATTTTTTGATAAACGACACTGGGAAAAAGTGCCGACCAACATCCAAATGCAGCCCACGATAAGCAAAACGAGGCGAATCGGAAATTCGAACAGCAGCAGCTGACCATTTTTTGAAACAAAGCTTTTTCTTTCCGTAAATTTCGGAGGGCATTAATTGATATAAACTTTGTAGACCGTAGAAAAAGCCATTGGCTGAACCAGCTTCAATCCGAATGGTTTTTACTGAAATATACAACTTATATGCTTCTATATTATCCTGATTGCTTAGTTTTTGGAATATAACAGTATTCAAGGTATCCGCTCCTTTAAGCTCCTCAATTTTCAGATTTATACCCGAAACCAACTTTAACTGAGCCGCAAATTGCTGCGCGAGTTTATATATTTCCGCTTGATTTGACTGGCACATGACACGTGTATTGGCATTGAAAACAAACTGTCCCGATTGAGGAACAAGTTGCTGTGGATAGGGAACAATGTTGTATTGATTGCTTGAATAAATACTCCTTGAAATTAATACTAACGTAAGAAATAGAAAGAATCGAAATTGGATGTTGGATATTGATTTTTGCATATAAATAAAAATTAATGAGCAAAGATACAATAATTTTAGTTTTGTCTTTCTGTTTTATGAGCCAAACAATGTTGAAAAACCCCATTTCATATTGTTATTGGAACCCCATTTGTTATTTTATTTGTCAATTATCAAGATCAAAAACAGAGCTATTATAAAATATTTTAATTAAAAAACAAAAAAACAGTTCGACAAATTCGATTGAAAAAAAATAAATCCCTACTTTAGTGCTCTGAAACTTACAAAAATAATGATATGTTAATTATTGGAATTGCAGGAGGAACAGGTTCGGGCAAAACAACTGTAGTTCGAAAAATTCTGGAACGATTGCCTGAGGGCGAAGTTGTCATTCTGCCACAGGATTCATATTATCGTGACAGTGGGCATTTACCTCTCGAAGAACGCTTGGAAATTAATTTTGATCATCCCGATTCGATTGAATTTGAGTTGTTGGTGAAACATTTAAAAGAGTTGCGTAAAGGTAAAACTATCGACCAACCTATTTATTCGTACCTAAGTTGTACACGTGCATTGGAAACTATTCCCATCGAGCCTTGCCATGTGATTATTATCGAAGGGATTTTGGTGCTTACTAATCCTGACTTACGCAAAATGATGGATTTGAAAGTATTTGTTGATGCTGATGCTGACGATCGCCTGATTCGAGTAATTAACAGAGATATTGTGGAACGTGGACGATCGGTGAACAAAGTAATGGAACGCTATGAATGCACAGTAAAGCCTATGCACCTTCAGTTTATTGAACCATCGAAACGCTTTGCCGACTTAATTATTCCACAAGGTGGGAATAATCATATTGCCATCGATATTCTTACGAAATTTATTGAAAATAAACTAGTAAGTGAGCAGTCAACGGGAAATCCATAATATTAAGTTGCTCATCACTATTTATTAATCAATGTTAACCTAAAAACCTATGCTGAAAACTGAACTGACAAAAATTATGTTTCTGGACATCGAAACAGTTCCGCAAACTGCTGATTTTTCCGAAATAAGTAAGGAATTGGCTCATTTATGGGAAGATAAGTTTGGAACGATTCACAAACGAATGCCCGAAAAATACAGCGAAGAAACCACTGCCGCTGAAGCCTTTAACCAAAGCGCCGGCATTTATGCTGAGTTTGGTAAAATTGTGTGTATTTCGGTTGGATTTATTCATTTTAAAGAAGAAGAAATGCATTTTCGAACCAAATCATTTAGAGGTGACGATGAAAAACAAATTCTAATCGACTTCTCATCATTGATTTATAAATTTTGCACTTCCAAAGAACATAGCTTTTGTGGACATAATATCAAAGAATTCGATATTCCATATATTTGCAGGCGTATGCTAATAAATGGGCTAAAACTCCCGTCGGTTATAAATATTTCGGGCAAAAAGCCTTGGGAAATAAGCTTTTATGATACCCTGGAATTATGGAAATTCGGTGATTATAAAAATTATACAGCACTAAAACTTTTGACAGCCGTTTTTGGAATTCCAACTCCGAAAGATGATATCGATGGCAGTCAGGTGGCAATGGTTTATTATAAGGAAAAGGACATCGAACGCATTGCGCTTTATTGTCAAAAAGATGTTATAGCAACTGCTCAGGTTTTTCTCCGTCTCAATGGATTTGATCTCATCAACACTGAAAATATTCAATTCCTCTAATATTCAATTCAGTATGAAGAAATACTTCAGCCTAATTCTAATCACGATTTGCATTTCGATGTTCACCTCCTGTGGAACGAAAAAGAGTGATGAATCTGCGCTGCAATCTTCAAAAGACCTCAACCAAATTATTAAATCAGATACCTTGCGTGTTGCCACAATGTATGGCTCCACTTCCTATTTTTTATTTCGTGACGAATTGCTTGGATTTGATTACGAAATGGCAGAAAATATAGCTAATTTTTTGCATTTGAATCTTGAAATAAGCATTGCGCATACCCAAAAAGAAATGGTTCAGTGGCTTGAAGAAGGCAGAGTTGATATGGTGGCTTATAATGTGATTGAAACCAAAGAATTAAGACAAAAGTACGATTTTGTGTTAGCTCAGGAAGATTCGTATCAGGTATTGGTTCAAAAAATGGGAGTAAGCTCGCTTTCAGATGTGACACAACTTTCCGGTAAAACGGTTCATGTAAATGCAAACAGTATTTTTCTGGAACGGTTGAAATCGCTAAACGAAGAAATTGGAGGAACGATAAAGATAGTGCAAGTTGCCGATTCACTTTCAAACGACGATTTGATAGACATGGTTTCCTCTGGAAAGATAAACTATACGTTGACATATCACAATGTGGCAATGCTTCACAAAATCTACAGTAAAACACTTGATTGTCATATGCCGGTTGGTTTTGATCAAAAAAATGGCTGGCTTATCCGAAAACAAAGTCGTGATTTACGAAAGGTTATTGACAAATGGCAGAAATTATCTGACACAGAGCATCTTCAAACCAATCTTTTTCATAAATACTGGGAGAAAAGTCCTTTTTTCTCACTTCGGAAAGTCAAAATTCCGAAAGGAGCTATATCGCCTTATGATCAGTTTTTTAAAAAATATGCTGCGTTGATTAATTGGGATTGGCGGTTACTGGCATCGGTAGCATTTCACGAGTCACGGTTTGATAATCAGGAGGTTTCTTGGGTTGGAGCTGCGGGATTAATGCAGTTGATGCCACGTACCGCCGAAAATTTCGGGCTGGATAATACAACAATATTTGAGCCTGAATTGAATATTGAGGCTGGTGTACAGTATATTAAAAGTTTAAATCTGGTTTTTCGGCGGGTTGAGAATAACGAAGAACGAATAAAGTTTATATTGGCAGCTTATAATTCCGGTCCGGCACATATATTGGATGCAATGGCACTTGCCGCAAAATATGGCAAAAATCCACAAGTTTGGTTTAATAATGTTGAGTATTTTTTGCTCAAAAAAAGTGACCCGCAATTCTATAACGATCCGGTGGTAAAATATGGTTATTTTCGTGGGAAAGTAACAGTTAAATACGTTCAGAATATACTGGATACCTACAGCAAATACTTGAACAGAAAATAAAAACAGTAGATAATTTTACAGACAGAAAGTCTTTAAAGTTTCTCTGAAAAATACATTTATTTAAAAATAATCAACTAAGAATATGGATAGTGAAATTATTCTGATCAATATTTCGGGGGATGATAAACCCGGTGTTACGACAGCAGTTACAGAAATTTTAGGTAAATATAAAGCCACCATTTTGGACATTGGGCAAGCCGATATTCACAACACGCTTTCGCTTGGAATTTTATTTAAAATGTCGGACGATGCCCAATCCGGTCATATTTTAAAGGAAGTGCTATTTAAATGTTCGGAACTAAATGTAAATGTGCGTTTTACTCCCATTTCAATTGAACGTTATGAAAATTGGGTTGCTCGCAAAGGTCAAAACCGATATATTGTAACTATACTTGCCAAGGTAATAACTGCCAGTCAGTTATCTATTGTAACTAAAGTACTTGCCGATCAAAACCTTAATATTGACTCTATTAAACGATTGACCGGACGATTATCGCTCAAAACAGATGATGAAAATTCTGTACGTTCTTGTATCGAATTGTCAGTACGGGGTGAAATTCCGGATAGAAACATACTTTCCACCCAATTTGTAAAATATTCCACCGAATTAGGAATTGACATTTCATTTCAAAAGGACGATATGTTTCGCCGGAATCGCCGCTTGATTTGTTTTGATATGGACTCTACGCTTATTAAAACGGAGGTGATTGATGAGTTGGCTGAGCGAGCCGGAGTAGGCAAACAGGTTCGTGCCATTACCGAGTCGGCCATGCGTGGTGAAATTGATTTTACCGAAAGTTTTAAGCAACGGGTGGCTTTGCTCAAAGGTTTGGATGAGTCTGTTATGGAGGAAATTGCCCAAAATCTCCCTATTATGGAAGGAGCTGAACGATTGATGGCAACATTGAAAGTTTGTGGAATTAAGATTGCCATTCTTTCGGGAGGTTTTACGTATTTTGGTAATCGCCTCAAGAAATTGTTTGATGTGGATTATGTTTATGCCAATGAGCTGGAAATTATGGATGGAAAGCTAACCGGAAATTATGTAGGCGAAATTGTGGATGGCAGGCGTAAGGCCGAATTGCTTAAATTAATAGCACAGGTTGAGAAAATTAATCTGGAGCAGGTTATAGCTGTGGGCGATGGTGCCAACGACTTACCGATGCTCAATATTGCCGGACTGGGAATTGCTTTCCACGCTAAACCGAAAGTTATTGCAAATGCGCAGCAATCCATTTCCACTATCGGGTTGGATGGTGTGCTTTATTTTCTGGGATTCAGGGATATGCATATAGATTAGTTTATAGTTCACAGTTTCTAGTTTATAAAATAAAAGTCATGAAAAAAGCAATTGTGATTGGTGGAACTGGCATGGTTGGTGTCCAATTGATAAATTTATTGACTGAAAATCAAGCATTCTCAGAAATAGTTTCACTGGTTCGACGAGCAAGTGGAATAGTTCATCCGAAACTTAACGAGCATATTATCGATTTTGAAAAACCGGAAGAATGGATTAACTTCGTTGTCGGCGATGTGCTGTTTTCAGCGCTGGGAACAACCCTGGCTCAGGCTAAAACAAAAGCTGAGCAATATAAAGTTGATTTTGAGTATCAGTTTGCAGTTGCTGAAATTGCAGCATCTAATGGAGTTTCCAGTTACGTTCTCGTTTCGGCGGCCGGAGCTGATTCTAAATCAGCTGTGTTCTATTCACAAATGAAAGGAAAACTCGATGATGCTGTAATGTCACTTCCTTTCGAGTCAGTTAGCATCCTCCGTCCGGGACAATTGGATGGAAACCGCTCCGAAAAACGCAGAACTGAAAAAATTGCACTTTCGCTTGTATATGGCCTGAATAAACTCGGGATTCTTCGGAAATATCGTCCTATTCAAGCTGTTGATGTAGCTAAGGCCATGATAGCAGCATCCACTAAATCTGTTTCGGGAACTTATACACTATATGAAGTTCACGAACTTACCCGTATCTAAACAGCTCTTTAACTTGCATACGAAACAATCCGTGCAGAAGCAGCCCGAAAGCGATTGATTAACAGTTGACTTAAATATATATGAAAAAAATCAACCGTTGGAAATTTTTAAGAGTGGGAACTTTAGTTATTATCAGTATCCTATTATCAGGTATTATCAGTTATGCTTCCGTCACAATTAATCTTCAAGAGATGAATACGGTGGATAATAACAGCTCGCTTCCACTGGGACTTATTGATATTACTTTAGCTCCATTTAATGCTGATCCAACCGGGTTGACAGATTGTACTATTGCCATTCAAACTGCTGTAAATTATGCAAGAGACAACCATATGGTGTGTTTTTTCCCGATAGGAACTTATCTTATTTCCGAAACAATAAGTTGTGAACAGCCCGTTTACAAATTACCAATCTCTGGTGGTCAAACCGGTTCAAATACTGATGCCTGTGGAAAATATATGTCAACAGATGGGAAAACCCAACATTACTGGAATGATACCAATGATATGATTTATCTTCTTGGTTCAAGTAAGGGTGGTGCACGACCAATCATTAAACTTGCACCCAACGCAACTGGCTTTGGCGATACAGCAAACCCAAAAGTAGCATTGAAAATATGGGCTCAAACCCGTGATGATCGTGGAGGTACTGTTGATCCGCTAAATCCATGTCTGGTATCCACTCCTATTTGGGGACAGGAACAGCCCAATATTACATTTAATCACACTTTCAAAGGAATTGATATTGATTTAGGGGGAAATCCTGGGGCAATAGGAATCCGTTTCACAGGATCACAAGGTTCCTACATGATGGATTCAAAGATTATTGCTGATGGTGCATTTGCGGGGCTCAGTAATTGTTGTGGGCAGGGTGGTGGAACATATAATATCGAGGTACAGGGTGGGAAATACGGAATACAACTTGATGTAGATGCTCGATTTCCTATGCTTTGTTCGTGTTTATTCAAGGGGCAGACTGCAGCTTGTGTTCAAATTTCAGAAGTTTCAGGGGGCTATGTTCCCTTGGTAATGGTCGGATGTCTATTAGAACCAAAAAGTACACAAGCTGTCGACTTAACAAATCCAAACGGATATCCTGGAATTAATATGATTGACTGCGTAGTTAATCTCAATCAATCCAGTGTTGTTGTCAAAACAAAATCATCAATTGAAAATGTATTTATCGAAAATCTCACGGTTAATAATTTCACAAAAATTCAAACCTATGATAATCAACTAATAAGTAATTCCGGTTGGACTACAATTTCATTATACTCCAATGCTAAAAGTAATACTAGAAATCTAGTTGATGGTGTAACTTCGACCTCTTCAGTTTTTAAGTCTGTTCAATCAACCACACCAGATTATACATCAATCCATGATAAACACTGGACGGTACTGCCTTCTTTCGAAGATGCTGATGCAGTAAATGTAAAAGATTTTGGTGCGCTTGGCGATGGTTCAACAAATGATATTGCTGCATTTAAAGCTGCAATGGCTGTTAGTAACAAGATATTTTTGCCCAAAGGAAATTTTAAACTTTCAGAAACACTTGTTTTAGGATCTAATACACAAATTTTTGGATTAGACAAATTTAGTACTATTGAAGGAAATGTTTCTACTGTGGACGATTCAAGTGCTTTTTCCAGCGTATCTCTTTTATATATTGCAGGCAGTGTAAGTTGGAAAGCAGGGAAAGGTATATTTGCATTTGCTTCCGGTAAGTATAGTAAAAACCCCAAAACCTATAGTTTAACAGGAAATGCAGGTGGCCGGTTTTATGGTTTAGCAGTTGCAATTAATGATAATGGCACAACGATGCCAATATCTTTCTATGCTTATAATATAGAAAGAGCGCAATCAAACCCCATGTCGATTATACAAAATGCAAAGAATGTTAGAGTATACTACCAAAAAAGCGAAGCAGGTACTGATGGAACAGGACTTGATACTAACACACCAATTCAGATTCTCAATTCATCAAATGTTAGAATATATTGTGTAAGTGGTAATGTTTCCAATACAGGGGGGAGACCAATGATTGATGTAGTCAATTCGACCGACTTGTTGGTTTCACAGGCAAAATCATTTAATACTGCTGGTACATTCTTTAATATTAGAGAAACCATAGGTACTATGGTTTTTGAAATCCCAACAACTTATATGTCTGCATTATATGTTAGAAACCCTGTTACAGACATAACTTCTTTTAGTGAATTTCAACCACAAGTTTATCCGAATCCATTCACTCGCAATTTTTCAATAGATGTTTCCGATGGTTTTGATAATATTGAGATTTATAATAGTTTAGGTCAAAAAATATTTAACCAGAATACCTTCGATACCAAACAATTTAATATCAATTTTCTTGCGGATAAATCCTCTGGAATTTACTTTATAAGTATAATTGGTAAAGCAACGAAAAAGACATTTAAAATCATAAAGCAATAATTCTCCGACCCGGGCAATTAGATGGAACACGCTCCGAAAATCGCATCGACGAAAAACTTGAACTTTCATTGGTTTATGGCCTGAATAAACTCGGGATTCTTCGGAAATATCGCCCCATTCAAGCTGTTGATGTAGCAAAAGCAATGATTCACGCTTCGCAAAAAATGGAATCTGCATCTTACACGCTTGACGAAGTACATCAATTAGCGAAGTGATAAAACAAAATGAGATTGAAAACGTTTGAAGGATAAACAATTTATATTCGACAAATACCTATCTTTGCCGAAATTTCACACTTTCAGAACGTTTTCAATGAAAAAATTCATTTTAATTTATTTTTTTCTTTTCATTCTCCACACGCTTACTTATTCTCAGAATTTTACGATTAGTGGTCATATTACCGATGCAAAAAATGGCGAAACGATTATAAATGCTACAATTTTCGATAATAATTCGCACAAAGGATGTGTAAGCAATACCTATGGTTATTATTCCATTACACTTCCAAAGGGGAAAGCGAATCTGATCTATTCCTATGTCGGTTATAAACAATTGAACCGTGATTTCAGACTAAAAAAAGATACAGTTGTTAATTTGCAAATGTCTGAAGCCACAGAACTTACTGAAGTAACAGTTTACGCAAATCGGAAAGATTTCGGAGTTCAGGGTTCACAAATGAGTGCAATCGATGTGCCTATTGCTCAGATAAAATCTGTTCCGACACTTTTTGGTGAAACTGATGTGCTGAAAGCCTTGCAATTATTGCCCGGAGTAAAAGCCGGAACAGAAGGCTCAGCCGGTTTTTTTGTGCGTGGTGGCGGTCCTGACGAAAATCTGATTATGCTCGACGGTGTTCCGGTGTATAATGTCAATCATATGTTTGGATTTTTCTCGGTTTTCAATGCCGATGCAATTAAAAATGTGACATTGTATAAAGGCAGTTTTCCAGCCCGGTTTGGTGGGCGGCTTTCGTCGGTGGTAGATATCAGCATGAATGATGGAAATAATCATGCGTATCATGGGAATGTGACTGTTGGTCTTATTTCTTCTAAAATAAATGTAGAGGGTCCTATTATAAATGATAAAACCACCTTTAATATCTCCGCACGTAGAACCTATGCCGATTTGCTTGCTCAGCCTCTAATACAGGCAACACTGGCCAAACAACCGGGTATGGAAAAAACAACTGCTGGTTATTATTTTTACGATTTTAACGCAAAACTAAGCCATAAGTTTTCAGATAAAGACAGACTTTTTCTGAGTGTATTTACGGGGAATGATGTGATTTACGCCAACATTCAACAAAGTTCTACCATTTCCGATTTTGGGACTCAGAAAACATGGCTTAAAATGGACTGGAACTGGGGAAATATCCTTACGGCTTTACGCTGGAATCATGTCATTTCAAATAAGTTGTTTATGAATGCCACAGCCTATTATACCCGATATGATTTTTTAATGGGTGTAGGAATGGCAAATGAATCGACAATTACAACGCCACCATCGACTACCAATTCCACTATAAATCTGGGTTTCCATTCGGGGATTGATGATTACGCGGCTAAGGTTGATTTTGATTATGCCCCAAATCCAAATCACGATATTAAGTTTGGTGCAAACTACACGTATCATACTTTTCGTCCCGGGGTAACAGTGGCAGAAAGTACCGGAGGAACAACTCAACCTATGGACACAACCATAGGTGATGTAAACATTTACTCACATGAAGCCGTGGCTTATGTAGAAGACAATATTACCCTAAACGATGTGCTGAAAGCCAATGTTGGTCTGCACTATTCTACATTTTTTGTTCAGGGACAATTTTATCAATCACTCGAACCGAGATTCAGTATGCGCTATTTGATTAATGATAAATTGTCATTGAAAGCTGGTTATGCTTCTATGAGCCAGTACATTCATTTGTTGTCAAACAGCAATATTGATTTGCCGACAGATTTGTGGGTACCGGTAACAAAACGTATTGAACCCATGCGATCACAACAGGTTTCGCTTGGAGTATTTTATAATTTATTGAATATGTTTGATTTATCGGTTGAATCGTATTTTAAAAACATGGACAATCTGATAGAATATAAAGATGGTGCTTCTTTTTTCGGGTCAAGTACAGGCTGGGAAGACAAGGTAAATGTAGGACGGGGATGGGCTTATGGTATTGAGTTTTTAGCACAAAAAACGGTCGGAAAAACAACTGGTTGGATTGGTTACACCTGGTCGAAAACCGAGCGACTTTTTAATCGTACCGGTCAGGAATTAAATAATGGATTGGTTTTTCCTGCCAAATACGACCGCACACACGATTTGAGCGTTGTGGTTTCGCATAAATTCAGTGACCGCTTTGATGTGGCTGCTACCTGGGTTTACAGCACAGGAAATGCAGGCACACTGGCTTTGCAAAATTATGTAGGTCCGGTTATTCCCGGAACAAGTAATTCTCAAAAAGGACTTTTCCCAACCCAATATATTGGTAATATGCCTTACATTAGTGCCCGAAATAATTTCCGATACGAACCAACACATCGCCTGGACGTGGGTGTAAATTTCCATAAACAACTGAAGCACGGGAAACGTACCTGGAATGTAAGTTTATATAATGCTTATAATCAGCTAAATCCTTTTCTTACAACTGTGAAAACAAATTCAGTGTTAGATCCAAATACCGGCACTTACTCTCAAGTGAAGCAATTGACACAAATTTCCCTTTTCCCGATAATTCCTTCGGTAAGTTATACATACAAGTTTTAAACACCTGAAAATTTTAAAATGAATTCATTCAAAATATTTATCACATTTTTATTACTGGCCATCGCTATTTCGTCTTGCCAGAAAGTAATTGAATTTAATGGTGAAATAACACAGCCAATCGTCACAGTAAATAGCTTGCTGACACCTGACTCTGTTGTGTCTGCACAAGTCTCGCTCAGCCGCTTTTTTTTGAGTAACGATACTGTTTATAATATGATTGCTAATGCTCAAACCAATTTATTTGTAAATGGAGCTCTAAAAGAAACACTTTCATATAAAAGTAATGGTGTATATGTTGGAACATATAAGCCGGTTTCGGGTGATTCGTTGAGTTTCCAGATTAAAATTCCGGGGAAAAATGATGTTACTTGCGCCACCAGTATGAAATCAACTCCTGTTATTGCTTCTATTGACACAAATACTGTTTCAACCGGAAAGAAAACTCCAATTTTATACAACCGTATTATCGATGCTACTCATATGGAACTTGATACTATTGGGTATGGCTATGAACACAAGATGAGTTGTGCATTGCATTTTACTGACGATGGAATTGCCAGGAATTATTACCGCTTAGTTGTTACAACTAAAACCACAATGGGTACCAAAAAGACATATTCTTATAGTTTTAATTTTGATGATATCGTTTCGGGCAATACAAATAATAGTATTGGACCACCAACTTCCCTGGTTTCAAATAAATATAATATATTTAATAATGAATTATTTCTGGGGAAACCATATGCATTACAATTTAGTGTGCTTTACAATAAAAATTCATTTTTGCCGGCTTATACTAAGAATCCGAACACACAGGAAGTTTCTATTAATTTACAGAGAGTAAGTCGCAGTTATTTCCTTTACCTTAAAACCCGCGCAGGGATTAAAACCAATACTTTCTTTGCAGAACCAGTTCAGGTTTATACCAATATAGAAGGCGGAATCGGAATTATGGGAAGTTATACTAATTCTATAGTTAAGTTTACGTTGTAATTTTTTTAATTTCTGCAATTAAAGACCTCATTTTTCAAAGCGATGGGGTCGATTTGTTTTAGTTGAATCAATTGTCGTTTCTTAATTCTTTCTTACCTTTGTGTCTTTAACGGGCACAACCAACTAAATGAAATACGTCGACGTCATACTTCCATTACCATTGGCTAATACTTTTACCTATTCTGTTCCCGACGAATGGGCGGAATTGGTACGCATTGGTATGAGGGTAATTGTACCGTTTGGCAAAAAGAAAATGTATACGGCGGTGGTATATCAGGTTCACATGGTTATGCCTACGATTTACGAAGCCAGGGATATTGTTTGTTTGCTGGATAATGCTCCTATTCTGCGTCGTCCGCAAATGAAATTTTGGGATTGGATTTCGTCCTATTATCAGGCTTTTTTGGGCGATGTATATCAGGCTGCAGTTCCGGCCGGTCTGAAACTGGAGAGCGAAACTAAAGTTTGTATCAATCCTGAGTTTGAAGCCGAAACTGTACTTTCCGATAAAGAAGAAAAAGTATTGATAGCTTTGTCCGAAGGCAAGCCGGTGACTATAACCGAATTGAACAAAGTCACCGAAATGCGTGATGTAATGCCCACATTAAACAAGTTACTTGAAAAAGGAGCGGTCGAAATCAGTGAAGAATTGACTGATAAGTTTCGCGCAAAAACCGAAACCTTTATCAGAATTAGATCCGAAGCTTTACAGGAAGATAAGCTTCGGCGGATTTTCGATGACCTAAGTCGTGCCAAAAAGCAGTTGGAAGTCCTGATGAAATATATCGATATGTCAAAATGCCTTATTCCAACAAAACAACTTGAAGTTTCCCGAAAAGATTTGCTCGAAAAGTCGGGCGCATCTACATCTATATTGAGTGGATTGATTGAACGTGGCATTTTCGAAATATATTTGAAAGAAGTTGGACGACTCGATTTTTCCGAAGTTCAAACCGCCGAAGTATATCCCTTGAATGAGTTTCAGCAAACGGCTTTTAAAGAAATTGAGAAGCAATTCGTTGAAAAACAGGTTATTCTGTTACATGGAGTCACATCCAGTGGCAAAACTGAATTATATATTCATCTTATAAATAAGGTACTGTCTGAGGGAAAGCAGGTTTTGTATTTGGTCCCTGAAATTGCGCTTACTACTCAACTTACCACCCGTTTGAAACGTGTTTTTGGGAAACGATTGGGCGTTTATCATTCCAAATTTTCTGATGCCGAACGAGTTGAAATTTGGAACAATGTGCTGAACGACAAAAGTTATGATGTAATTATCGGTGTACGTTCGTCAATTTTCCTACCTTTTCGCCAGTTGGGTTTAATCATTGTGGACGAAGAACATGAGTCGAGTTACAAGCAATATGACCCTGCACCACGTTATCACGCCCGCAATGCTGCCATCGTTTTGGCTTCTATGCATGGAGCAAAGACGCTTCTGGGGACTGCTACACCTGCAATCGAAACCTATTTCAATGCACAAACTGGAAAATTTGGCTTGGTGGAGTTGAATCAACGTCATGAAGATATGGCTATGCCCGAAATTTTGGTTGTCGATACCCGAGAGGCCTATCGAAAAAAGCAAATGGAAAGTCATTTCTCGGATACCTTGCTTGAAAAAATTGCTAAAGCACTTCAGCATAATGAGCAGGTAATACTTTTTCAAAATCGTCGTGGCTACGCACCCTATATAGAATGTAAAGCTTGTGCTTATGTGCCGCATTGCAAAAACTGCGATGTGAGTCTTACCGTTCACAAAGCTTTTAATGCACTTACTTGCCATTACTGTGGTTATAATGAGCCGATCCCGAATATCTGTCCGGCTTGTAAAATGCCCGGAACACTTTCTACAAAAGGGTTTGGCACAGAAAAAATTGAAGATGAAATTCGACTGATATTTCCTGAGGCTCGGGTTTCCCGCATGGATTTGGATACAACCCGTTCCAAAAAGTCTTATGAAAAGATTATTTCCGATTTTGAACAACAAAAAGTGGACATACTGATTGGTACGCAAATGGTGTCGAAAGGCCTTGATTTTGAGTGTGTTTCGTTAGTGGGAATTCTCAATGCCGATAATATGCTCAACTTCCCTGACTTTCGTGCGCACGAGCGCGCATTCCAATTAATGGCTCAAGTTAGTGGAAGAGCAGGACGTAAAAATAAGCGAGGAACAGTAATTTTGCAAACCACCACCACCAAACACGCAATTATAGGGCAGGTTATTCGAAACGATTATCAGGCTATGTTTGCCACGCAATGTAAAGAACGCAAACTGTTCAGGTATCCACCTTTTTTCCGCATGATACAAATTGTAATTCGTCATCGCGATCCTAATATCTTGAATCAGGCTTCGTTCAGAATGGCAGCCGATTTGCGCGCCGTGTTCGGAAATCGGGTTCTCGGTCCCAATATTCCTGCTGTTTCGCGTATACAAAATATGTACATTAAACACATTTTGCTCAAGTTTGAAGTAGAAGCTTCTGCCGAAAAGGCCAAAGAGATTCTCCGGCAGATTACAAATCAGATTATTTCCGAACCGAAATTCAAGGCTTTGTGGATAAATCTGGATGTTGATCCAATGTAATCTCTTTCAATTACACCCTCAAATTTAGTTATTCCTGCGAAATTTAGTTACAGGTTGATACTTTTTCTATCATAATTAAGCCTATTTTAAGAGAATAATTGCTGAAATTCTTTGTTGATAGTGCTTTGAATAAGTTTCAATTTGTAATGATTATTCTTAATATATTGTTATTTTACGACTATTTGATTTACTCAACATTTTTTTTCAAAAATATATTGGCTTTAAATCTATTTTATATCAGGTAGTTAGAAGTAATAGTATATTTTATATCAGGATTATTTCAATAAATGATTTGTTTTATAATAAAAAAGTATCTACTTTTGCACCCGCTTTACAAGAGAGTCCTGTTACGTTTCTGGTTGAAAGAAGGTTGTTAAAAGGGCGTTTTTTAAAATGAGGGATTGACAAATTAGAAATTAAATAGATATTTTTTTAAAAAGTTTTGGTAGTTTAGAAATTTGGATTACCTTTGCAGTCCGTTTCGCTCAAATTTTTT